>Ga0307424_1000057_pt1 | contig 45495 bp, 44 predicted proteins | sample SalMarWE160320MG_FD_202157 | JGI IMG/M metagenome (GOLD analysis project Ga0307424, IMG submission 202157) | Salt marsh sediment microbial communities from the Plum Island Ecosystem LTER, Massachusetts, United States - WE1603-20 | ecosystem: Environmental > Aquatic > Marine > Intertidal zone >... | reverse complement strand
CCTCTCGAACCGCCAAACGAACTTCGAACAGCGGATCGACTACGTGTTTGCGCGGGGCTTCGAGCTCGATCGCCGCGCCTTGACGAGCTGGATCACCATCGTCGGTGACGATTGGGCCGACCGCCTCCGCGGGCCGGAGTACCCGATCTGGCCGTCGGATCACGCTGGTCTCGCCGCGAAGCTTCCGGTGGAGCAGGCAAAGAAGCATCGCTGAGGCGACCATCCGCGCTCGAGCCATCACTCGCGTCCCCCCCTCTCCCGAAGGGAGAGGGGGACAGGGGTGAGAACGGCGCGAACGCGCCGGCGAGGGAAAGAGTCCTGCAGAACGCGGAACGGCCGGGCCACCCGGGGGACTCGACCCGACTGCCGGCGCGAAGCGCCGGCGAGGGAAAGAGTCCTGCAGAACGCGGAACGGCCGGGCCACCCGGGGGACTCGACCCGACTGCCGGCGCGAAGCGCCGCGAGGGAAAGAGTCCTGCAGAACGCGGAACGGCCGGGCCACCCGGGGGACTCGACCCGACTGCCGGCGCGAAGCGCCGGCGAGGGAAAGAGTCCTGCAGGACGCGGGACGGCCGGGCCACCCGGGGGACTCGACCCGACTGCCGGCGCGAAGCGCCGGCGAGGGAAAGAGTCCTGCAGGACGCGGGACGGCCGGGCCAACTGGCCCGGCCGTTACGCGCCCTGCAGGACTCGAACCTGCAACCCCCAGATCCGAAGTCTGGTACTCTATCCAGTTGAGCTAAGGGCGCAGCGACACCAAACCTACTCCCCCCGACCACTTCCCTCCACCAGCCCGCGGAGCTTGCCTTTCCCCGGAACGGAGGACACGTTAGCCAGTCCTCGAACGCCGGTTCCGCCAATGCACGGGTTGGTTACGGCCCTGCTTGTCGTCTACTACGTCGTCGTCGGGCTCTACGCGCTCATCGCCGCCGGCGTGGCCACCTCGTGCCTCACTGCCGTCACGATCGTCGTGATCCGACAGATGGCCGGCGATGCCGTGGACACCGTCACGTATCGCCGGTAGTCGCGCGCCGCCCCTCGATCTGGCGCGCCATCCCGCTATGACTGGTTGATCCGCGACGCGGCAGCCGCGGCTCCGAACCCGTTGTCGATGTTCACCACGGTCACTCCGGCCGCGCAGGAGTTCAGCATCGCGAGCAGTGCCGAGAGTCCGCTGAACGATGCCCCGTACCCAACACTCGTCGGCACGGCAATCACGGGGGCTTTCACCAGTCCGCCCACGACGCTGGGGAGCGCCCCGTCCATCCCCGCCACGACGATGACCACCGCCGCCTCGCGGAGGCTCTCACTCTTCCTCAGGAGGCGGTGAATCCCCGCCACCCCCACGTCGGTCAGGCGGGCCACGCGGTTTCCCAGGGCCTCCGCCACCACGGCTGCTTCTTCGGCAACCGGGAGGTCGGCGGTCCCGGCCGTGACGACCAGAAGGGTTCCCCTGCCCGTGGGGGCGGGCCTCGGCTCAGGGGTGAGCCACACCGTTCGCCCCAACGCGTTCGCCGTTGCCCGAGGGAACCGGGAGACCAGCCGTTCCTGGACGCCGGGGTCCGCGCGGGTCGCGAGGAACGTCCCGGACGATTCGGCGAGCGCGGCGCAAATGCCGACGACCTGCTCGGCCGTCTTCCCCTCGCAGAACACGACTTCCTGTTGACCCTGGAGGAGGCCGCGCGCGTGGTCGACCGTCGCGAACGGGAGTTCCTCGACCGGGAACCGGGCCAGGCGCGCCAGGGCGGCGTCCGGCGTTGTCCCCCCCGCCGCAACCTCGTCCATCAACTGGCGCAGTTGATCCGGCGTCACGCGGCGACCGGACTGCCCTGGAGGTAGTCCTCGAAGATCTGCTCGACCTCGGCCATCGACTCGATCTCGTGCAGCCGGCGCCGCAGGTCGGCGGCACCGTGCATGCCGCGCGTGTACCAGCCGAGGTGCTTTCGGAACTCGAGCGCCGTGCGCCGGTCATCCCCCTGGACCTGCAACTGGAGCTGCGCGTGTCGCAGCGCCGTCGCAAACCGTTCCTCGGTGCTGGGCGCCGGCGGGACGGACCTGCCATCCAGCAGGGCCCGCGACTGTGTGAAGATCCATGGATTCCCGAATGACCCGCGCGCGATCATCACCCCGGCACACCCGGTCTCCCGATGCATCCGCGCGGCGTCGGCGGCGGTCTTGATGTCTCCGTTCCCCACCACGGGGATCTCGAGCGCGTCCACCACCGCGGCAATCTCCTCCCAGCGCGCGTGTCCCGAGTACATCTGCGTCCGGGTGCGGGGATGGAGCGTCAGTACCGCAGCGCCGGCGTCCTGACAGCGGCGCGCGATGTCCACCGGGTCTCGCAACGTCTCGTCCCACCCGCTGCGGATCTTGGCCGTCACCGGCAGGTGCGTGGCGCCGCGGACCGCCCGAATGATGTCCGTCACGAGGGAGAGATCCTTCAAACACCCCGAACCGCCGTTCCGGCGCACGACCTTCTTCACCGGGCATCCGAAGTTGATGTCGATGAAGTCCGGCGCGTAGTGGTCGGTCACGAGCCCGGCCGCCTCCGCCATGGCCGCGGGCTCCGCCCCATAGATCTGGATCCCGATGGGACGCTCGGCCGCCGTGAAGTACGCCCCGTCGTGGACGTTCTTGATGCCCCGCCGCAGCCCCTCGGACGAGAGGAACTCCGACACGACCACGTTGGCCCCGAACGACCGGCAGAGCAGCCGGAACGGGGGCTCGGACACACCCGCCATTGGGGCGAGAAACAGGGGGACCGTACAACCGGTCTCGAATGGGAACCCGGGCATCAGGAGCAATCTACGATCCCCGAGAAGGCCGTGGAACCGTCCGTTTGACACGCCTCGAACGGCGATCTAGCTTCACCCCACTCCGCAACATTCACTAATGACACCATGCGCCTCAAAGACTTTTTTTCTCCCGATGCCGTGTCCCTTCGCCTCGAGGGCGACACCAAAGACGACGTCCTCAAGGAACTCATCGGTCTCCTCCGACTCGATGAGAAATCCGACGCCATGCTGTTCAAGATGCTGAAGCGCCGCGAAAATCTCGGCTCGACCGGCATCGGCCGCGGGATCGCCATTCCCCACTGCCGATCCCTCGTCGTGAACCGACTGCGCGTGGCCTTCGGCCGAAAACCCGACGGCATGGACTTCCGCGCGATCGACGACAAGCCGGTCCACAACTTCTTCCTGATCGTCGCGCCACCGCTCGAGGTCTCGAACCAGTACCTCCCCGTGCTGGGCAAGATCGCGCAATTCGCGAAGGAACCCGACGTGCCCGAGCGCCTCGCTAAGTTGGCCTCGGCCGACGAGTTCATGGAGTTGCTCGACGAGAAGAGTCTGTAGCTAGGCGTCTTAGGCGTCTGTGCGTCTAGGCGTCTAATCACTCCCACTCGATCGTCGCCGGCGGCTTCGAGCTCACGTCGTACACCACCCGATTCACCCCGCGTACCTCGTTGATGATCCGGTTCGAAATCCGCGCGAGCACCTCCGGGGGAAACGGGAACCAGTCGGCGGTCATCCCATCCGTGCTCGTGACGGCACGGAGGGCCACGACGTTCTCGTACGTTCGTGCGTCGCCCATCACGCCCACGGCACGCACCGGCAGCAGGGCGGCGAACGCCTGCCAGATGCGGTCGTACAAGCCGGCGTCTCGGATCTCGTCCAAGTAGATCGCGTCGGCCTGGCGCAAAACGTCCAGTGCCTCCGGCGTCACCGCGCTCAGCACCCGAATCGCGAGACCCGGCCCGGGAAACGGATGCCGGCCGACCATTTCCTCGGGCAGCCCTAACTCGCGTCCCACCTGGCGGACCTCGTCCTTGAACAGCTCGCGCAACGGTTCGATCAATGTGAACGGCAGATCCGGCCTTAGCCCGCCGACGTTGTGGTGCGTCTTGATCGTGGCCGATGGGCCGCCGCGGGGTGACGTCGACTCGATCACGTCGGGATACAGGGTGCCCTGCACGAGATACGCCACGTCATCACCGACCTCCCGGGCCGCCTCCTCGAACACATCGATGAAGGTATGGCCGATGATCCGCCGCTTCTCCTCCGGATCCTCCACCCCGCGCAACCGCGTCAGAAACCGCTCCGACGCATCCACGACCCGGAGATCGATGCCCAGGTGACGCCGGAACAACCGTTCGACGTTGTCCCGTTCGTGAAGCCGCAGCAGACCGTGATCGACGAAGATGCACGTCAGGCGGTCTCCCAACGCGCGGTGCACCAGCACGGCGGCAACGGAGGAGTCCACCCCGCCCGACAAGCCACAGATGGCCTTGGCCGTCGGTCCGACGCGCTCCTTGATGGCCGCCACATGATCCGCGATGAAGTGGCCGGCCGTCCAATCGGGGACGCAGCGGCACGCGTCGAACAGAAAGTTCCGGAGGATTTCGCCGCCGCGGGGCGTGTGCATCACCTCGGGGTGGAATTGCACGCCGAACAGGCCGCGACCGCGGTGCTCGAACGCCGCAATCGGGCTGTTCGTGCTGGCCGCCGAGTGCACAAAGCCCTCGGGAAGGTTCGCGACGCGATCCCCGTGACTCATCCACACCGGTGAGCGCTCGCCGACGTCGAACCCTTTGAACAGCACGCCGGTGTCGCGGACCTCGATCTCCGCCCGGCCGTACTCGCGCCGGCCGGCCGGTTCGACCGCGCCACCGCCCGCGACCGCCACGAGGTACATCCCGTAGCAGACGCCGAGGATCGGGCTCCCGGCCTCGACGGTGCCCGGCATCAGTTGCGGTGCGCCCTCCTCATAGACCGACCGCGGCCCACCGGACAGGATGATGCCTTTGGGATGCTGCGCGCGGATCCACTCGGCCGTCACGGTCGGCGGATGAATCTCGCAGTACACGCGCGCCTCGCGGATGCGACGCGCGATGAGTTGCGTGTACTGGGAGCCGAAATCCAGCACCAGAATCCCCTGACGCAAGTCGATCATGGCGTGTCCATCCACTGGGGTTCGAGGTGCTCGCCTCGCATCAGATCGTCCACCTGCTCCCGCTCCCGCACGATGCCACACCGCGCGCCGTCCACCAGCACCTCGGCAGCGCGCGGTCGAGAGTTGTACTGTGAGCTCATCGCGAACCCATACGCCCCGGCCCCGCCGACCTCCAGGAGGGCGCCAGGCCGCGCACCGCCGAGCCGGCGCTCGTGCCCGAGGAAATCGCCGGACTCGCACAGTGGACCGACGACGTCCATGACCTCGGCCGGCGCTGAGGCACTCGGCCCCACCACCCGAATGGGATGGGTCGCGCCGTACAGGCTTGGACGGAGCAGATCGTTCATCCCGGCGTCCACCACGGCGATCGTACGGCCGCCCGCGAGCTTCCGGTACAGCACGCGCGTGAGCAGGACACCGGCCGGTCCCACCAGATACCGGCCCGGCTCCACGGCAATGGGGAGCCCCGTCGCGCGATGGAGGGGCTCGATCGCTCGTGCAAGCGCGTCCGGATCGAGGGCCCGATCGCCCTCCATGTACGCGATCCCCAGTCCCCCACCCACACTGACGCTCCCGAGCTTGGGGACGCCGGCCGCTCCCAACGCCGCCACGAACCCGGCAAGACGTTCAGCGGCTTCACGGAATGGATCGGCGTCAACGATTTGTGAGCCGATGTGCACGCCGATGGAAACCAGCGCTACCACCCCCGACGCGACGAGGCGCAGCGCCAATGGGATCACGCGGTCCACCGGCACTCCGAACTTCATCCCCTTCTCCCCGGTCTGCGTATAGGGGTGGGTCTCGGCAGTGATATCCGGATTCACGCGAATCCCGACGCGCGCTCGGGCGTCGTTCCCGGCCGCCAACGACAGGAGTCGGTCAGCCTCGCCTTCCGACTCGAGGTTGATGCACCCGACGCCATGACGCAGCGCAAGCATCAACTCCTGGTCCGTCTTCCCCACCCCACTGAACGCGATGCCGGACGGATCGAAGCCGGCCGCGAGTGCCCGGTGCAGCTCCCCTCCCGAGACGATGTCCGCCCCGGCCCCCACTGCCCGCACGACCGCGAGCACCGCCAGGTTGCTGTTCGCCTTGACGGCATAGTGCACGCGGTGTGGGAAGCGCCACAGGGCGTTCGTCAGCGTCGCATACCGCTCGCGGATCATCGCCGCGTCGTAGACGTACACCGGCGTTCCAACAGCCGCCGCGACGGACGCGAGCAGCCGATCGTCCATCAATACGCCCGGGCCCAGACCGCTTCCGCCAGGGCGGGCCGGTCACACCACACGCAGCGGGTTGGGGCTTCCGGACTGCGGAACTCTGGATCCGGCAACACCCGCACGGTCGCCTTCGTTCGCTCTTTGATGGCCTGCTCGCACGCTCCATCACCACAGAAGCCGGCGTAGGCAAACCCGGCCTCCGCTTCCATCCGGGCAATGAGCTCGTCCTTCGTCACGCCGCGAACCGAATGCGCTTCGCGCCGCTCCCGCGCCCGGCTCAGGAGATCGGCCTGGATTTCCGCGAGGAGCTGCGGCACCGTCGTCGTGGCATCTCCCAGTCCGAGCGGGGCCTTCCCCCCCGTGCGGCGCGCGGCCATGGCCTGGTCCTTGGCCACATCCCGCGGCCCCACTTCCAGCCGAAGCGGGACGCCCCGCCCCTCCCACTCGTAGTACTTGGCGCCCGGCTTCATGCCCTCCCGCCCATCCACGTGCGCTCGGACCCCAACGCGTTGGAGGTCCAGCCGAACCCGCTGCGCCACCTCCATGGTCGCCTGCCGTTCGGCGTCGCTCTTCCAGATCGGCACCAGGACAACCTGATACGGCGCAAGCTGTGGCGGGCATACCAGCCCGACGTCGTCGCTATGGGTCATCACCAGCCCGCCGATCAAGCGCGTGGAGACACCCCAAGACGTGCTCCAGACGTAGTCCATGCCCCCGTCCGCCGTTTGGAACTGCACGTCGAACGCGCGCGCGAAGTTCTGGCCGAGGAAGTGCGACGTGCCCGCCTGCAGCGCCTTGTTGTCCTGCATCAGCCCTTCGCAGCCGTACGTCCGCACGGCGCCCGCGAAGCGCTCCGCGTCCGTCTTCACCCCGGTCAGCACCGGCATGGCAACCCACTGCTCCATGAACTCGCGGTACAGACCCAGAATCAGCAGCGTTTCCGCCTCCGCTTCCGGGGCCGTGGCGTGCGCCGTGTGGCCCTCCTGCCAGAGAAACTCCGTGGTGCGGAGGAACAGGCGCGTCCGGAGCTCCCAGCGAACGATATTGGCCCACTGATTGAGCAACACGGGCAAGTCGCGGTAGCTCTGAATCCACTTCGCGAGCATGCTGTAGATGATCGTCTCCGACGTGGGCCGGATGACCAACGGCTCCTCGAGCAGCTTCCCCCCACCATGCGTGACCACGGCCGTCTCCGGGGCGAAGCCCTCGACATGCTCCGCCTCCTTCGCCAGGAAGCTCTGCGGGATGAGCAGCGGGAAGTACGCGTTCTCGTGGCCGGTTTCCTTGAACTTGTCGTCCAGCGCCCGCTGCATCAGCTCCCAAATCCGGTAGCCCCACGGCCGGATGACCATGCACCCGCGGACCGGCGAGTAGTCGGCCAGTTCCGCCCGCATGATCACATCGTTGTACCACGCGCTGAAATCGGTGGCTCGAGGCGTGATCCCTTTCTCGCTCGTCATTGCTGTTTCACCGTCGGCGGCGACCCATCCAGCGGCCGGACGAGCACGAAGTGGGTTCGGAAGCGTGATTTCCGCTTGGCGCCGGTGAATCCGGCGGAGTCGATCGGCCCCCACGTCGCGGACAACGCCGGAACGATGTCGGCCGTTCCCGCGACCCGGTCAATCGTCGAGATCACGAACCCGGTCACACGCACCGCCGCCGCCAGCGTATCCGCCAGGGCCACGCTGTCGATCACGTGTTGCAGCGTGGTCCGCGCGACGGGCTCCGTCGTGCCGACCGGGAGCAGCACGTGGAGCTCCGCGACGCGATTCCCCGAAGGGGTCCGGCTCGAGTCGTTCTTGAGCACCATCACCGGAACGGCCTCGGCCTCGGGTACCCGCACGAACCCGGTTTCGGCCTTCTCGGACTTCTCGCACGCCGCTCCGAACACCGAGACGACGACGACCAACACCTCAATTCGCAGCCAACGCATCATGCGCCTGCTCCATCGGTACGCGGGACTCGACGCCGGTCGCGAGGTCCCGGATCAGTACGACTTTCGCGGCCCGCTCGTCGGGACCCACGATGAGGGCACGTGGCGCTCCCCGTGCCACGCCCAACTTCAACTGCTTCCCCAGGCTCTGCACCTTGAGCGCGAACTCCACGCGTCGTCCGGCATCGCGCAGCTGGTGGGCCAGCGCCAGCACGGCGGGAACGTCGTCACTGCCGACCGCGACCAGGAAGGCATCCAGCAGTGGCGTGGCGGCGGTTGGCCCCGCCAGCAGCTCACCCAACACGACGTCTCCCATGCCGAAGCCGACCGCCGGCAGATCGACGCCTCCCAGCGCCCTGAGGAGCCCATCGTAGCGCCCGCCGCCGCAAATGGCCCGCAACGACCGGCCGGCATCGAACAGCTCGAAGACGACGCCCGTGTAGTACGCGAGCCCGCGGACGATCGAAAGGTCGACGTCGACGAAATCGCCGAGGCCCATCTGCCCCAGCGCATTCAGACACCCGAAGAGCCCTTCGGCCGCATCCTCGCCACCGGGCACCTCGCCTACCGCGCGCTCGAGCGCATCCCGCCCCCGCACCGTCGCGATCCCGAGCACGCCATCGACGGCTGCCCGCGTGAGTCCGGCCTTCGCGAGACGCTCCGCCAACACCTCGTGGGGGTCGCGGTCGATCTTGTCGATGGCCGCGTAGGCCGCTGGCAACTGCGCTTCGGTGACCCCGGACGCGGCAAGCAGCAGGCCCACGACCCGGCGATCCGAGACGCGAAGCCGGACCTGCGCCGCCCCCAGTCCACACGCGCGCATGATGTCGACAGCCGCGGCCGCGATTTCGGCGTCCCCCAACGGCCCCAACTCGCCGATCAGATCCATGTTCAGCTGGAAGTGCTCGCGCAGCCGCCCGCGTTGCTGCCGCTCATAGCGAAACAGCTGCGGGATCGAGAACCACCGAATGGGCTTCTTCAACGCGGAGGCCCGCGCCGCCACCATGCGCGCCAGCGTGGGGGTCATCTCCGGCCGCAGAGCGACCCGGCGACCTCCCTTGTCCGCGAATTCGTACAGCTGGCCGACGATCTCGTCGCCGCTTTTCTCCGTGTACAAGTCCAGCGGCTCGAGCGGCGGACCGTCGTATTCCTCGAATCCGTATCGCGCCGCGACCTCGCGCCAGACCGTGAACAGATGATTGCGGAGGGCCGCCTCGGCGGGGTAGAAATCACGAAAGCCGGGCAGCGCTTGTCCTTGCATCGCACCAATTTACCCGAGCGGCGCGAAGCCCGGCAAGCGCGCCATTGCATCACCAACCGTGTGAAACGAGCCGCACACGAGCACCGTTCCCGCCCTGTCGGACGCTGCCGAGAGCGCCCGGACCAGGTCAGGCTCCGCGGTGGCCCACGGTCCGGCGAATCGGGCCGCGGCCGTCAGGTCCCACGCCCGCCCCGCGGGCGCCGATGGCGCGTTGGTGAGCCACATGGCATCCACCATCTCGGAGAGCGCGCGCAACATCGTTTGCCAATCCTTGTCGCTGAGGACGCACGCCACCGCATGCACGGGGCGGGCTGGAGGCTCCGCCCCGAGCGCGTGACGAATCGTCTGGATCCCGTCCGGGTTGTGCGCCACGTCGAACAACCAACGTCCACGGCGGTCCAACCGTCCCGGCAGGGTCGCGCGGGCAAAGCCGGCTCTCGTCGCGGGGTCGGACGGCCGCCACGTCTCGGGGAGCGCCCGCAGCACCGCCGCGGCGACGGCGGCATTTCGTCGCTGGTGGGATCCACGGAGGGCCAGCGGGCCGTCATAGCGCGCCTCGGGAGGGACACGGATGACCTGAGCGCCTGCGCGCTCCGCCTCCGTCGCCAGCAGCGCGCCCAACGCCGGCACGGACTCGCCGACGACGAACGGCACGGCCGGCTTGGCGATTCCCGCCTTCTCCCACGCGATGTCTTCCAAGGTCGGCCCGAGATACTCCGTATGGTCGAGCGCGATTCGGGTGACCACGCTCACGAGCGGCGTGACCACGTTGGTCGCGTCCAGTCGACCTCCCAAGCCAACCTCGACCACGGCGATGTCCACGCCCCGGGCGGCGAAGTCGGCGAACGCGATGGCCGTCGTGGCTTCGAAGAAGCTGGCATCGGTCGGCTCCAGCAGCGGGGCCACTCGGGAGGTCCATGCCGCGAACGCCGCTCGGGGAATCGGTCGCCCGTCCACCATCATCCGCTCTCGCACGTCTACGAGGTGGGGGGAGGTGTACAGGCCGACGCGGTGCCCGGCCGCGCGCAGCGCTTCCGCGACGAGCACGGCCACCGACCCTTTGCCATTCGTTCCCGCAATGTGGATGGACGGGTAGTGCGCGTGCGGGTCACCCAGTTCCGTCAGCAGGGCGCGGGTCGGCCCGAGCGACCACGTCGTCGCGCTCCCCGTTCTGGGGAACAACAGCCGGCAGGCTTCGTCGAAGCTGAGGGTCAGGAGAGGCGGTCGGCCGCCGGCTGCCGCGACATCAGTCGGAGCAGCCTGGCCGTCGTCGCGGCCAACTCGTGGCGGGCCACCACGAGATCGACCATGCCGTGCTCCAACAGGAACTCGGCGGTTTGGAACCCCTCGGGGAGATCCTGCCCGATCGTCTGCTTAATCACGCGCGGCCCCGCGAAGCCGATGACGGCACCGGGCTCGGCGATATTCACGTCGCCTTGCATCGCGTAGGACGCCGACACGCCACCCGTCGTGGGATTCGTCATGATCGACACGTACGGAATGCCACGGTCGCGGAGCTGGGCGATCATGACCGACGTCTTGGCGAGCTGCATGAGGCTCAGGGCCCCTTCCTGCATGCGTGCGCCGCCGGACGCCGATACGAGAACCAGGGGCACGTCGTGTTCAAGCGACCGCGCCGCCAGCCGGGCGATCTTCTCGCCGACTACCGAGCCCATCGACCCACCCATGAACGCGAACTCCATCACGCCCAGGTTGTATGGCAGGCCGGTAAGCGTCGCGTGTCCGGTGGTGATCGCGTCCTGCGGTCCCGCTTTGCGGCGCGCCACCTGGATGCGATCCGCGTACCCCTCGAATCCCAGTACGTCCACCGAGGTCAGGTCGGTGTACAGCTCGACGAACGACTGGGAATCCGTCAGGATCTCGACGTACCGCCGGCCCCTGATCCGCCGATGATGACCGCACTGCGCGCACACCTGGAGGTTCCGCTCGAACTTCTCCCGGATGTCGATGTGCCCGCACTGCTCGCACTTGTCCCACGCGTCCGCGGGAATCTCCAGCCGCTGCCGCTGCGTCGTGCGCTCACGTCGTTCTTTGCGAAACCAGGCCATGCGCGATCGGGCCACCCGGGAATGAAGGGGACGGGAATCTGGCGTGGGGAGCCCGGTCCCGCTACCCCGAGCGCGAGGGTCCCCTAGTCGCCGTAGCCCGCGCGCTGGGATTCCCGTCCGATCCGGAGCACGATCCCCAAGGCGACGAGACAGATCAGCAGGAAGGACCCCCCATAAGAGAAGAACGGCAGCGGGATTCCCGTGATCGGCATCAACCCAACCGTCATGCCGACGTTCTCAATGACGTGGGTGAACAGCATCCCGGCAATCCCGAACACGACGAGACTGCCGAACGGATCCGACGTGCGGCGGGCCAGACGCACCAGCAGCGTGAGCAGGGCGGCAAAGAGGAGGAGGCTCACCAGCACGCCCAGAAACCCGAGTTCCTCACCCACCACCGAGTAGATGAAGTCGGTCGCCTGTTCGGGGAGAAATGCCAGCCGTTTTTGCGTGCCCTGCGTGAACCCTTTGCCGAGCAACCCCCCGGAACCGATCGCCACTTTCGATTGGATGATGTGCCACCCGGTGGCGCGCGGATCGACCTCTGGATTCATGAAGGACAGCAGCCGGTTTTGCTGATACGGCGCGAGCCGATTCCATAGCCACAGTGCCATGACCCCCGTGCCCGCGTTGGTCAGCCAGACCGTCATTCCCTCGAGAACGTAGGGCCTGATCCGCAACAGGACGACGGTGAGCACGACGAACCAGAGCCCCCAACTCAACGTCGAGAAGGCGAAGAGCAGGCTCAGCAGGGGGGACGCAACGAGCAGCAACACCCAGGGATTCACGCCCGCCCAGAAGAGCATCGCGAAGAAGATTCCGATGAACACGAGCGCGCTGCCGAGATCCGGTTGTAAGCCGACGAGCAGGAATGGCACTCCGACGATCACGCCGGCGGGTACGAGCTGCCACAACGTGGCCGGTGGCTCGCGGCGAGCGCCAAGATGGCGCGCGAGCATCAGAATCACGGCGAGCTTCGCCAGCTCGGAGGGCTGACCGACCCGAAGGCCGCCGATCTCAATCCAGGATTTCGTGCCCGCCGCCGTCCCCGCCCCCGTCCCCACGACTAGCGTCAGGCCAAGAAGCAGCACTGCGGCACCATAGATCGCCGGCGTAGCCCACTCGTACACGCGCGGGGACAGCCGCGCGGCCAGCGCTCCCAGCACCACGCCCGCCACCAGAAACACGAGCTGACGTTCCCAGAGATGCGCCGCCACGGTCGGCACATCCGTCTGCCCCGCCGAGTACAGCACGGCGAGCCCGAACCCGAGCAGCGCCGCCGTCGCGAGCAGGATCCCGCTACGGTCTGCGTCGCGGAACACTGTCGGCCCGTTGTCCCGGCATGATTGGGAGCGGTGGTGGAGCGGCGTCTTCGGGAACCGCGATGCGGGCCCCGCCCAAGTCGTCGGACCCGGGCCCCCGGAGGTACCGCGCGATGATGCGGGTGACCATCGGCGCGACCTCGGAGCCGTGCCCGGCGAACTCTACGATCGCCGCCACGACCACTTGGGGCGCCTCCGCAGGCGCGAATGCGACGAACCAGCCGTGATCCGGCCCCTGCGAATTTTGCGCCGTTCCTGTCTTCCCGGCGATGCGGAGGTCCTCGATGCGTGACGCGGCCGCGGTCCCTCCTTCGACCACCGAGAGGAGCGCTTCGCGCAGGTCGCCACGCACCGACTCCGAGAGGTTCAGGTGACGCGTGGGCGTTCCCGAGGGAATCTCGACGAGATGGGGGGGGGGAGACTCGCCGTTCGGGCTGGCGAGGAGGGCATAGAAGTACGCCACGTTGAGCGGGGTCTGGACGTTTTCGCCCTGACCAATGGCCAGGTTCAAGGTGACCGCCCTGGTCCAGCCCCTCGGGCCATAGCGGCGGTTGAAGTACTCCGTCGAGGCCGGAAAGATGGAGGTGTGCTCGTTCGGAAGGTCGATGCCCACCGCCTCGTGCCCGCCCAGGGCGCCGGCGTCCTGCAGCAGGGTCGTCAGCCCCAACTTGAGACCGAGCTGGTAGAAGTACACGTCGCAGGAGTACTTGATGGCCTCGAGCAGCGTCAGGTCGCCGTGCCCGTCTGCCTTCCAACAGCGGAAATAGCGCCCGTAGTACTCGAAGCCCCCCCGGCACGGAATCGCCATGTGGCTGTCGAGGGTGACGATGCCGCGCTCGAGCGCGATCGCCGCCACGAGGACCTTCCACGGCGACGCGGGCGGATAGGCCGCCTGAATCGTCCGATTGATCAGCGGGTGGTCCGGCGACTGAAGCAGCGCGGCCCAGGCGGCGGGATCGATCCCGCCGATGAACGCGTTGGGGTCGTACGTGGGCGACGAGTACAAGGTGAGCAACTCCCCGGTTCGGGGATCGAGCACCACGACCGCTCCTCGACGGCCGGCCGGAAAGATGTCGGCGACGAAGTGCTGCAGCGCGATGTCGATGCTCGTGCGGATGGTGCGTCCCGGCTCGGGAGCGAGCCCCGGCGCGACCCCTTCGTCACGCACGGTGCGCCCCATGGCGTCCACCTCGACGAACCGCACGCCGTCGCGCCCACGCAGCGCCGCGTCATACTCGCGCTCGAGTCCGTCGCGCCCCACGAGCGCCCCGGGCCGCGCATCCGGAATCCTGTTGCTCGCGAGCTCGTCCTCGGTGATTTCCGAGACGTAGCCCAGGGCATGCGCGACGATCGGACCGAACGGGTACCGGCGTTTCGGTGTGGTCTGGACCACGAGCCCCGGAAGCAGCACCCGGCGCTCCTCGAGCGCCGACACCGCCTCGAAGGGCACGTCTTGTCGCACGAGGACCGGTTCGGATGGGCGCCGGCGGTAGCGGGCGAGGATCGCGGGAGCTTCGGCGTCTTGGATACCCAGCACCGGCCCGATGCTGCGCAGCTGCGCCCCGAGCGAATCCTCGCTGGCCGCGAGAAGCGCCACCGCGTAGCCGGGCTCGTTCTCCGCCAGCACGACATCGTTCCGGTCGACGATGAGCCCGCGCGGGGCCGGGATCGGCACCGCCCGGAGCCGGTTCTGTTCCGAGGCGAGCTGATAGCGCCCGGCCGCCAGGACCTGGGCGCGGAAGAAGGCAACGATCAGGATGCCGATGCCGCCCCACACGACCAACCGGGCGACCGCCGCTCGGCGGGCCACGACGTGGGGATGGAACCAGTTCATCCCGCCAGCCGCAGCTGGAGCCAGCGCTGGAAGACGTACAACACCGCGAGCCCGACGATCGCCGTGGTCAGCCCCTGGAGCGGCGTCCACACGCCGAGTTGGACAAGGAGCCCCATCCCGCTCGCCCCACCACCCCACACGAGGACTAGCAGGTCGCGTACAACGACGCCCGCAAAGAAGAACGCCGCCGCCACCACCGGATTCTCCGCGAAGAACACCGCCTTGCCCCAGGCCGCTAGATATCCCACGACCGCGTAGGCGAGCATCGCCGATCCGAACGCCACCGGGCGCAACGCGTCGCTCAGGAGACCGACGAGAAACCCGGCAATCGCCGCCGCCCCAGGGCGCGCGCCGATGGCGTACACCAGCAGCGCCAGGAGGAGGAAGTCGGGGGCCGCACGCCCGTCACCAAGCCATGGCCGCAACCCAAAATGGAGGAGGGCCAACAACAGCAGTACGCCGGCACGGCGCACCCCAGCGCCCCTGCGGCTCATTCGGGGTGGCCCAACCCGTAGGCGGTGCCGACATCCCGCGCGCGGGTCACGAGAATGATCACGTGACTCACCGACCCGGGATGGGCCGCGGCCCGCACGACATACGTGCGCGCCACGCCTTCCTGCTCTCCGACCACTCCAAGCACGGTGCCGATCAGAATCCCTCGCGGATACACGCCACCAAAGCCCGACGTGTACACGCGAGTGCCCGTGCGGATCGAGTCGCGATATGGCACGCCCGTCAGCAGCATCGCCATGGTGTTGGGCCCGCCCCCACCCGGCCGGACGAGTCCGAAGATGGCCCCGTCCGGCGTCATGGCGCCCACCCGGAAATCGGGATGGGTCCACAACACCCCCACGGATCGCCCCGGGTCCACGCTCCGCACGACCCCGAGTAACCCGCTGGGGGTTACGATCGGCGACAAGGGCCGTACGCCGGCCAACGCACCCTTGGACAAGATGACGGTGAGCCCACGGGTCGGCGTCGCCTCCCGCAACACCTCCGCGGCAATCGGTTCCGGCGGCAACTCGGCGCGGAGGTCGAGCAGATCGCGCAGCCGGGCGTTCTCCTCGGCGAGGGTCTCGGCACCGATGGCGCGTAAGGCGGCGCTGTCGCGCTCGGCGAGGAAGCGCTCCGCGTTGGCGTACGCCGCCCGCAATCGCGTGGTCTGTTGTTCAACGGCAAGAAAGGGAACGAGCAACGTGCGTCGGACGGCCGACGCCACCGCTTCCTGGGCGTTTTCGGGGAGCGCACGGACCGTCAACGCGAGCCCGACACACGTGACGAACACGAGGGTGTCCCACCGCGAGGCAAACCGCTCGGACACCATGATGCGCTCAGGTCATCAGAACGCTGCGGTATTTCTCGGGATCGTCGAGGATCCGCCCGGTGCCCCGCACGACGCAGGTCAGCGGATCCTCGTCCACACGGATGGGAAGCGACGTTTCCTGCGAGAGGAGGAGATCCAATCCCCGAATCAGCGACCCGCCGCCGGCCATGACGATGCCCCGGTCCACGATGTCGCTCGCCAATTCGGGCGGCGTGATCTCGAGCGCGCGGCGTACCGCGTCGACGATCTGCTGAATCGGTTCCTGGATCGCTTCGCGAATTTCGCTGGAGTGCACCCGGACGACCTTGGGGATCCCCGAGACGAGGTCCCGACCCTTGGCCTCCATCTCCCGTTCTTCGGCGAGCGGTGCCGCCGATCCCACCTGGATCTTGATGGCTTCCGCCGTCGGCTCGCCGATCAGGAGGTTGTAGTTCTTTCGCATGAACTGGACGATCGCCTGATCGAGCTCGTCGCCACCGGTCCGGATCGACGTATCGCTGACGATCCCGGAGAGCGCAATGACCGCGATCTCCGTCGTTCCGCCCCCGATGTCGATGACCATGTTGCCGGTGGGTGTCTCGACCGGCAGGCCCACGCCGATGGCGGCCGCCATCGGCTCCGCCACCATGTAGACCTCTTTCGCGCCGGCCGACTGTGCGCTGTCCCGCACGGCGCGCTTCTCCACTTCCGTGATGCCGCTGGGCACACACACCACGACCTTCGGCTTTATGCGGAACACATGCTTGTTGATTATCGACGCCAGGAAGTACCGCAACATCTTCTCCGTCACGTCGAAATCAGCGATCACGCCATCCTTGAGGGGCCGTACGGCAATGATCCCGTCGGGTGTTCGGCCCAGCATGCGCTTGGCCTCGAGCCCGATGCCCTTCACCTTGCCGGACGCCTTTTCCACCGCCACGACGGAGGGCTCGTTCAGCACGATGCCCTCACCACGGACGTAGATGAGCGTGTTCGACGTGCCGAGATCCACAGCGATCTCGGAAGCGGGCAACAGACTGCCGAACTTGGGAAACTGCCAGCGCATGACGTCGGGTTCGGTTACGGGTGGACCGAGGGCATATACCTCAGGCGTTGCGTGAGCGCCTCAACATAACGGACCCCTTAAGTCGCGACAAGATGAGGAGTTAAAAGCAGCGGGACAGGCGGCAAAATCGGGATGGGCGGGGTCGGCTCAACCGCTCGGCCCCGCCATCCCGCTCATCCCGCCGATGTCGACTGGTGCGGGGCTCGCTACAGATCGGCGGCCAGATCCGCCAACGGCATACCGAACGCTTCGGCCACGCCGGGATACACCACGTGACCCTGTACGATATTGAGTCCGAGCGCCAGCGCGTGATCCACCTTACACGCCTCGCGCCAGCCCTTCCGGGCCAGCGTCCGCGCGTAGGAGAAGGTCGCGTTCGTCAGCGCCAGCGTGGACGTGTTCGGGACGGCGCCGGGCATGTTGGCCACGCCATAGTGCACGACGCCATCGACCACGTACGTCGGTTGCTCGTGCGTCGTGGGCTTGATCGTCTCGACGCAGCCACCCTGGTCCACCGCCACGTCCACGATGACCGACCCCGGTTTCATCCGCTTCAGGTCCTCCTTGCGGATGAGGTGCGGCGCCTTGGCCCCCGGGACCAGGACGGCGCCCACCACGAGATCGGCTTTCTCGACGCGCTCCAGCAGGTTATATCGGTTGGAGTAAATCAGATCCACGTTCCCCGGCATGACGTCCGACAGGTAGCGCAACCGGTCGAGGCTCAGATCCAGGATGGTGACGTGCGCGCCGAGCCCGGCGGCCATCTTGGCCGCGTTGGTCCCGACCACGCCACCGCCGATCACGACCACTTCTGCCGGGGACACACCGGGAACACCACCCAGCAGGATCCCGCGGCCGCCCATGAGCTTCTCCAAGTACTTGGCGCCCTCCTGGACGGCCATGCGACCGGCAACCTCGCTCATCGGCGTGAGCAACGGCAGTTCGCCGGACGACAGTTGCACCGTCTCGTACGCTATGGCGATGCAGCCTGACTTCACGATGGCCCTGGTCAGCTTCTCGTCCGCGGCGAAATGGAAGTAGGTGAAGAGCACCTGGCCTTTGCGGATTCGCGGCCATTCCACCTTGATCGGTTCCTTCACCTTGAGAATCAACTCGGCCTTGGCCCAGAGATCGTCGATCTTGGGAGTGACGTGGGCACCGGCCTCGCGGTACATCTTGTCCGTGAAACCACTCCCCTCCCCCGCCCCGTGTTCCACATGCACCGTGTGCCCGTCGGCCACGAGCGCTTCCGCCCCGGCCGGAACGAGCGCCACCCGATTCTCGTTGGTCTTGATTTCCTTCGGCACCCCGATGATCATCGCCCCGTCCCGTCGTCTCGAAGGTCTCTAGTGAGGCCCGAGCCATACCGTGGTCTGACGCTCGGGCAACAAGAACTCGGCCGCGACACCCGCGACCGTCTCTAGCGCGACCGCATCAATGGCGCGCAGTACGTCATCAATCGACCGGTACGATACCCCGTGGAGCAGGAATCCCGCCAGCCGGTGCATGCGGGCCGCCGGACTCTCGAGGGTCAGCGTGACTTGTCCCTTCAGTTGCTGCCTGGCCTTGGCCAGCTCGTCGGCATCCAGCCCCTCCCGAGCCATCCGCCCCAGCTCATCCCGGATCGCATCGACCGCATCGGCTGCCCGATCCGGGCTGGTGCCGACGTAGACGCCGAGCATCCCCCCGGCGCGGTAGAACGACTGATAGGAGAACACGGAGTATGCCAGCCCCAGCTCCTCCCGCACCCGTTGGAACAGTCGGCTCGACATGCCACCGCCCAGGGCGTTCACGAGGAGGATCAGCGCGTCGCGGCGAGGGTCGTCATACGGGAACGTGTCGGTGCCGAGGACGATGTGCGTTTGTGCCCCCGCCCGCGTCACGCGGTGCTGTGCGCCGCGCGCTGCCACGGCTGGGGTCACGTCCGGCGGCTCGTCGCCGGCCGGGAAGGTGAACCAGCCGAGCTTCGTGAGCAGTCTGAGGAGGGCGTCGTGCGACACGAGCCCGGCCACGGCAATGACGATCTGCCGTGGCTGGTACGCGCGCCCGTGCAGGACCCGAAGATCCGGCACTTGGAGGGCCGCCACCGTCTCGCGCGTGCCCAGAATGGGAAAGCCGAACGGGTGTCCGGGCCACAGGGCACGCGCATGCAGATCGAAGACCAGGTCATCGGGGGTGTCTTCCACCGTACTGATTTCTTCCAGTACCACACGGCGTTCCAGGTCGAGGTCGGAGGCACGCAGGGCCGGATGGCGGACGAGATCCGTGAGCACGTCGAGGGCGCGCGGGAGATCCTCGTCGAGGACGCGCGCCTGGAAGGAGGTGTGGTCCCGCGCCGTGAACGCGTCGAGCGAGCCCCCGCGGGACTCCAACTCGAGCGCGATCTCCCGCGCCGACCGGCGCTCGGTCCCCTTGAACACCATGTGCTCGAGGAGATGGGAGACGCCCATGGTGCGGGCCTCCTCGTGTGCCGCCGCCGAGCGCACCCACATGCCCACGGCAACCGAGCGCACGGCGGGCATCGACTCGGAGAGAACGACCACGCCGTTCTCTCCGTCCGTCCGGAACAGGCCGTCGTCGAGCCGGACCGTCCGCACGGTTAGGTCTGTTCCAGCAGCGCCTTCCGGGAGAGCCGCATCTTCCCGCGGCCATCGACCTCGAGGAGCTTGACGCGTACCACGTCGCCCTTCTTGACGACGTCCTCGGTCTTCTCGACGCGGTTGTGCGCCAACTCGGAGATGTGCAGGAGGCCCTCGGTCCCGGGAAGAATCTCGACGAAGGCGCCGAAGGCCGTCGTGCTCTTCACGACCCCCTCGTACACCTTCCCCACCTCCGGCTCCTGCACGATGGCCGCGATCATGTCCCGGGCGCGCTCACCCGCCGGACCGTCCACGGCCGAAATCGTGACCGTGCCGTCGTCCTCGACGTTGATTTCCGCCCCCGTCTGCTCCTGGATGCCGCGGATGATCTTCCCCTTCGGCCCGATGATGTCCCCGATCCGGTCCGGTCGGACCTTCAGGGTCAAGATCCGCGGGGCGTAACGCGACAAGGTCTGCCGGGGACCGGCCAGCGTCTTGGCCATCTCACCGAGGATGTGCAACCGTCCTCGCCGTGCCTGCGCCAGCGCGTCCCGCACGACGTCGAGTGAGAGACCATGGATCTTGATGTCCATCTGGATGGACGTCACGCCGTCCGCAGTCCCGGCCACCTTGAAGTCCATGTCTCCCAGATGGTCTTCGGTGCCGAGGATATCCGTGAGCACCGCCACCCGGTCTCCCTCCTTGATCAACCCCATCGCGACGCCGGCACAGGGGGCCTTCATCGGCACGCCCGCATCCATCAGCGCGAGGGATCCACCACACACCGTGGCCATGGACGAGGATCCATTGGACTCCAGGATCTCCGACACGAGCCGAATCGTGTACGGGAAGGCGTCATACGATGGCAGGAGGGCTTGCAACGCGCGCTCCGCCAAGTTCCCGTGCCCGATCTCACGGCGCGAAACGCCGCGCACCGGCTTGACCTCGCCGGTGCAGAACGGCGGGAAGTTGTAGTGGAGCATGAAGCTCTTTGACGTTTCCTGCGCGATGTCGATGTTGTCGATCCGCTGCTCGTCCGACACGGTGCCCAGCGTCGTGCTGACGAGCGCCTGGGTCTGGCCGCGCGTGAAGAGCGCCGATCCGTGCCCGCGCGGCAGGAGTCCGACCTCACTGGTGATGGGCCGCACCGTCTGGTAATCCCGCCCGTCCACCCGCTCGCCGCGGTCGAGCACCTGCTGCCGCATGGTCTCGTATTCGACGTCGTCCAGCACGCTCATGACGTGCTTCAGGTGGTCCGCGAGTTCGACGGCGACCTCCTCGAGCACGGCGGCGCGCACCGCTGCCACCGCGGCTTCCCGCTCCCCCTTCTCGGGGTGGTTGAGGGCGTCGAGCAACCGGTTCCCGACGACGCTCCGGACCCGTGCGTCGACCTCCGCCGACGGGGCATCCGGCGACCAGGCCATCTTGGGGCGGCCAGCTTTGGCGATCAGCTCCTGCTGCATCGCCACCAGCTCGGCAATCCCCTGTTGGGCGAACGCCAACGCCTCGACCAGGTCGTCCTCGCCCACCTCCAGCGCCCCGCCTTCCACCATGGCGATCGAGTCCGCGCCGCCGGCCACCACCAGGTCGAGATCGCTATCCTCGAGCTGGGCAAAGGTCGGGTTGAGGACGAACGCGCCATTCACGCGACCGACCCGAACACTGGCAATCGGGCCGTTCCACGGGACGTTCGACAGGGCAAGGGCCATGGAAGCCGCCGTCAGCCCCAGGACGTCCGCATCGTTTTCCTGATCGGCCGAAATGACGTACAGGAAGACCTGGATCTCGTTCTTGAAACCCTCGGGGAACAGCGGTCGGATGGACCGGTCCGTGAGCCGGGCGGCGAGGATCTCTTCGTCGCTCGGCCGGCCTTCCCGCTTAATGAAACCGCCGGGAAACTTCCCGGCGGCGTAGGTCTTCTCGCGATACTCGACCGTGAGGGGAAAGAAGGGGAGCTGCGACTGCTTGTCGGAAACCGTGATGGCCGCCAACACCATCGTCTCCCCGTGTTGGAACAGGGCACTGCCCGCTGCCTGCTTCGCCATGCGCCCGGTTTCCAATACCAACGGGCGACCGGCAAACGACCGCTCAATCCTATGTACCATGATCATCCTTGTGTGCCGCGCACACGACGCCAGGGTGGCGCCCGAGGTGCGCGACCCGAGCGCCTACCGTGTGTCCGGCCTTAGTGTCGGAGGCCCAACTCGTCGATGAGGTGGCGATACGCGTCGAGGTCCGTCCGCCGCATGTAGTCGAGCAGACGACGCCGTTTGCTGACCATCATCAGCAACCCGCGGCGGGAGTGGTTGTCCTTGGCGTGCGTGCGGAAGTGCCCGGTGAGGCCGTTGATCCGCTCCGTGAGCAAGGCGATCTGCACGCGGGTTGACCCCGTGTCCGCCGTCGAGGAGCGGTGCCGCTCGATCACCGCCTGCTTGTCAATGGGCATGAAACGCTTATCCTGATACTGGAGCGCCGTGTGCGCTCGACCGCCGTGTTAGCATCAATAGTCGTTAAGTCTTTAATGTTAGCGCCTCTCGGGAAGCATGTAAAGACCGATGCAATGACCGCCGAACCCCAAGACCTCCTGGGCCGCCAGATCGGCCTCTACCTCCTCGAGCGCCTACTCGGCCAGGGGGGATTCTCCTGGGTCTTCGCCGGCCGCCACGGCGCCGACGGCACCCCGGTGGCCATCAAGCTTCTCAAGCCCCGCTACGCCGGCGACCCCCAGTTCAAGCGGCGGTTCCGTCACGAGGCCGAGGTCGCGAGTCGCCTCTCCCATCCGCACATCGTCCGGATCCACGAGGTCGGCCACGACGGCGAGTTCGTCTACTTCGCCATGGACCTGCATCCCGAGTCCCTCGGATCCCTCCTGGCGCACCAGGGGCCCGTCCCCGAGGACCGTCTCCTGGACGTCGCCCGGGATATCGCGGCCGCGCTGACCTATGCCCATGGGCAACAGGTGATCCACCGTGACATCAAGGTGGACAACATCCTGATCGCTGAGGACGGCCGCGCCGTGCTGACGGATTTCGGGATTGCGCGGGCGGCCACCCCGACGGCCACCGGGACGGGTGGCAACATGACGATCGGCACCCCGCACTACATCTCGCCGGAGCAGGCCCAGGGACGCCCGCTCGACGGTCGCTCCGACCTCTACGCCCTCGGGGTCACACTGTACAAGGCCGCGACGGGGGAACTGCCCTTCCGCTCGAGCGACTGGTTCGAGTTGGCCCGCATGCACGTGGAGGATGCCCCGATCCCTCCCACGACTCACCGGCCGGGGCTGTCGCAGCGCTTCGAGCGGGTGGTCCTCCGTTGCATGGCCAAGCACCCCGATGACCGCTACGCCTCCGCCGAGGCCTTGGCCACGGAGCTGGAGGCGCTCGCCAGCGGTCGCCGCCGGACGGTCGACATCGCGGTGCCACGGATGCGGGCAACGATCCATAGGGAACGCCTGCCGTGGGCGGGCCGCCGGTGGCTGCGCGTCGTGGCAGGGGTGGTGTTCGTCGCGCTCGTCGCGCTGGCCGTGGTGTTGCTCGCCCGGCGGTAAGGAATGTCGGATGACCAACACGGAACGGTGACGTTCTGACGGCTTCATTCCCTGTTGGTCATTCCTTGTTCGCTGTTCCTCGTTCACTGTTCCTTCTAGTGCACCCCCAGCAGCCGTAGCACGTCGTTGTAGACCACCAGCACAACGAGCAGGAACAAGATCGCCATCCCCACCTGCGTCATCCGCAGCCGCCACGAGACCGGGACTGGACGACCCGTCGCACCCTCGAGCAACAGGAAGACCAGGTGGCCGCCATCCAGCACCGGGATGGGCAGCAAGTTGACCACCGCGAGGTTGATGGAGATGAAGGCCATGAAGGTAAGGAACGGGATCAGGCCCGCGCGTGCCATCCGGCCCGAAAGCTGACCGATGCCAATCGGCCCGGCCAGCTCCCTCGGAGAGACCTGGCGCAGGATCAGGCCGCGCACCGTAATGACCACCAAGCGAACGCCCTCAACGGTCTGGCGACCACCTTCGACCACGGCTCCAGCCAGGGTGAAGTGGACCTCCCGCCACTGCTGCGCGGGAAACACCCCCAAGCGACCGATGCGCACGTGCTCGCCACTCATCGGATCCTGCTCCTCGAATGCCTCCGTCGTGAGCTGCACCTCGTGGCTCGTGCTATCACGCACGAAGGTGATCCGGAGTGGCTCAGCCGGTTGGGCCCGCACAATGGCGGTCAGCTCGTCCCAGAAGCGAACGGTGTCGTCATCGACACGGACGATGAGGTCGCCATCCGTCAATCCGGCGGCTGCCGCCGGCGACCCGGCATCCACGGTACCCACGCGCGCCTCCCGGGCGTCATGCATGGCGCGGACCAGTGCTGCCCGCGCGTCGAGGTCCGTGCCGGGCAGGTGCACGATCACCGGGTCCACGCCGCCGGAAAAATCGAACCGGAGCCGCGGGCTTCCCGGGTCGATCACCGCGGCCTGCACGTCGTTCCACGACGTCACCGTGTCTCCGTTGATCCGGAGGATGGTGGTCCCGAACGGGACGTGCGTCAGCGCCTCCGCCTCGGGAGGGAGGCCGGCCGTGTCCACAGCCGCGAGCTGCGTGACGGGTAGGACCAACTGGGTGCCGCCGACGGCGATCCCGGTGTACAGCCCCCAGGCCAGGAGCCCGTTCATCAGGACACCGGCGGAAATGACCAGGATGCGCGCCCATACCGACTTGTTCTCAAACAGCCGGTCCGGCGGGAACCCTCCGGTGTCTCCTCCTTCGATGGCCCCGGTCCCCTCGTCTTCGCCGGTCGCCATCTTCACGTATCCCCCAATCGGGAGCCACGCGAGCACGTACTCGGTTTCGCCGATGTGGAAGCGCAGCGGTGTCGGATTGCCCCAGCCGACCGAGAATCGCGGGACGCCAATCCCGACCGCCTTCGCGGCGAGGAAATGTCCCAGCTCGTGAATCAGGATCACGACGCTCAGGACCACCAAGGCAGCGACCACGGTCAGCATGTCGCCTCCACGGACGCCCGGCCCATGCGGTCCGCCTCCAGCACGGCGCCGAGATCGTCCGCCGGACCAACGTCGTGCGCGGCGAGCGCCGCACCCACGAGGACGGGGATGCGCCCGAACGGAATCCGGCCATCCAGGAAAGCCTTGACCGCCACTTCGTTGGCGGCGTTGAAGACCGCCGGTGCGGTTCCGCCGGCGCGTCCCGCCTCGACCCCCAGGGCGTACGTCGGAAACGCGTCCCGGCGTACGTCCTCGAACGTCAACGTCCCCGCCTGGACCGGGTCGTATCGGCGGACACCCGCGTCAGGCAGGCGTTCGGGGTGGGTCAGCGCGTACAGGATGGGCAACTCCATGGAAGGAAATCCTACCTGGGCGAGGATGGACCCGTCCACGAATTCCACGAACCCGTGCACGATGGACTGGGGATGCACGACCACATTGATGTCGTCATAGGGCAAACCGAAGAGAAAATGGGCCTCGATCACCTCGAGCGCCTTGTTCGCGAGCGTCGCGCTGTCCACGGTGATTTTTCGGCCCATCCGCCATGTGGGGTGCCGCAACGCCTCGGCGACACTCGCCGACCGGACGCGCTCGGCGGGCCACTCGCGGAATGGACCTCCCGACGCGGTGAGGATCAGTCGCGCGAGGGCATCTGGATGGCCGGTGATACACTGCAGCACCGCGCTGTGTTCGGAATCGATCGGCACGACCTCACCGGCTCCGGCCGCCGCGGCCCGGAGCACCAGATCGCCGGCCATGACCAGCGACTCCTTGTTGGCCAAGGCGACGCGCTTGCCCGCACGCAACGCGGCGAGCGTCGCCTCGAGGCCAGCTGCTCCCACCACCGCGTTGACCACGATGCTCGCATCCGGGTGCGTCGCCGCTTCGACCAGGCACGCGGGTCCGGCGTCTTCGACGAGGCCCACATACGGCGTTCCCCACTCCGCGGCGCGCCGGTGCAGCTCGTCCCGGGCGCCGTTCGCCGTGAGGGCGACCGCTCGGAAGCGCTCCCGTTGACGCGCGAGCACCGTGAGCGTGCTCGTGCCGATGGACCCGGTCGCCCCGAGGATCGCGACCCCGGCGATCACAACGCGCCGTAGAGCACGAGGAGGACCGCCGCCGTCGGCAGCGCCCAGTACAACGAGTCGAGTCGGTCGAGCACGCCTCCATGTCCCGGGAAGAACCCGCCGGAGTCCTTGACTCCCGCCTCCCGCTTGAGCAACGACTCGGCGAGATCCCCCACCTGCCCAACCGACGCGACGACCAGGCCGAAGAGCACGAGACGCGGCGGCGACACGAGGAGCCCGGTCCTCGCGAAGAAGAGCCAACCGAACACCGGCGCGACGACGGCGCCGGCGAGGCTCCCGGCGATGGTACCCGACCACGTCTTCTTCGGACTCACGACGGGAGCGAATTTCGGGCCGCCGAACACGGCACCGGCGGCCATCGCGATGGAGTCGCAGACCCACACGGTCACGAGCGGCAGGAAGACGACCCACGTGGCGGTCCACGGGTTCCGATCCGGCACGCCGTGGCGCAGGAAGATCACGAAGGACAGAAGCAAGCCTGTGTAGAAGGGGGCGAAGAACGTCACGGCAATCGCGCCGAGGGGCCCCCGGTCGGGAGATCGGCGGATCACCGCCACTGCCATTGGGACCACCACCCAGACCACCAGGCCCAGCCCGAGCCATTCCAGGTGCGAGACGCTTCCCCGCGCGATCCCATACATGAGGACGGGCATCGCCGCCGCCACCATCGCGCCGAGCCACGCCAGCGGCGTGCTCCCGCCGGCGGCGGCGAGGCGGAAGAGCTCCAGCGCGCCGAGCGCCGCCAACCCCGCCAGGGCCGCCACCAGCGGCCAACCGCCCAGCCGCACGAGACCCAGCGCCGTTGGGATGCTGACCGCGGCGACGGCGACTCGTCGGACCATCGAGCTTGTCATGGGATCGCCGGCATGCCCGGCGTTAGACCTCCATGATCTCCTGCTCTTTGGCCTTCACGAGCTCTTCGATCTGATGGATGGCGTCGTCGTGCAGCTTCTGCACGTCCTTGTCGGCCCGCCGCTTCTCGTCCTCCGAAACGTGCTCGACCTTCTTGACCGCCGCGATGCCCTCGGTCCGGGCGTGGCGAACGCCGATCCGGCCCTCTTCCGCGAGCTTGTGGACGATCTTGACAAGCTCCTTGCGACGTTCCTCGGTGAGTGCGGGCAACGGCACGCGAATCAGCGTCCCGTCGTTGGCGGGGTTGAGACCGAGGTCGGCCGATTGAATCGCTTTCTCGATGGCCTGCATCAAGGACCGGTCCCACGGCTGCACCGTCAACATCCGGGGCTCCGGCGCGCCCACGCTCGCCACCTGGTTCAACGGCATGTGTTGACCGTAGGCCTCCACGCGCACCGTGTCGAGGAGGCTGGTGGTGGCCTTCCCCGAACGAATCGTCGCGAACTCGCGCCGGGTGTTGTCCACCGCCTTGGTCATGGCGTCGTTGGCTTGCTTCTCGATGTCCTTCAACGCGTCGATCGTCATCGTACGAGCGTGCCGACGCGTTCGCCCTGCAACACCCGGGCAATCGCGCCGTCTTGGTTGACGTTCATCACCACAATGGGCAAGGTGTTTTCCTTGCACAGACCAAACGCATTCGCATCCATGACGCGTAACCCGCGCACCAGCGCCTCCTGGAACGAGATCTCGGGAAGGAACTGTGCCTTCGGATCGCTCTTTGGATCCGCGGAGTAGATACCGTCGACGTTGGTCGCCTTGATGAGCAGTTCGGCTTCGATCTCGAGGGCCCGCAATACCGCCGCCGTGTCGGTGGAAAAGTAGGGGTTGCCGGTCCCGCCCGCGAACAGCACGACGCGGCCCTTTGCAAGATGGCGCTGGGCCCGACGCCGGATGTAGGGCTCGGCGAGCTCCTCCATCCGAATGGCCGTCATGACCCGCGTCTCGATACCCGTGCGCTCCAAGATGTCCTGCATGGCCAACGCATTGATGACGGTCGCCAGCATCCCCATATAGTCGGCCGACACGCGGTCCATGCCCTGCTGACTCGCCACGGTGCCGCGCACGATGTTGCCGCCGCCGAGCACCAGGCCGAGGCTCGCCCCCAGCGCGTGCACTTCCCGTACGGCCTCCGCCAGCCGGTTCACAACGGCGAAGTCGATGCCGAATCCGCGGTCGCCCGCCAAGGACTCCCCCGAGAGTTTCAGCAGGACCCGGCGGTAGGCGAGCGCCACGGCTAGCCCCTCTCCGGCTTCGCGCGCGACGCGCCGGTGGATCCGGGCGAGATGGCCCCGCCCCACACTATGCCCCCCCGATCTCGAAGCGCACAAAGCGCCGGACGGCAACCCGCTCACCGAGCTTCCCAGAAGCGGCCTTGATCAAGTCGCCGACCTTCATGGTATCGTCCTTGACGTAGGCCTGCTCGAGGAGCACTTGCTCCTCGAGGAACTTCCGGATCTTGCCCTCGACCATCTTCTGCTGGACCGCGGGGGGCTTGCCGGAATCCGCCGCTTGCAGCTCGTAGATGGCCTTCTCGCGCGCCAGCACGTCCGCCGCCACCAGCTCCGCGGAGACAGCAAGCGGGTTTGCCGACGCGATGTGCAGCGCGATGTCCCGTGCGAGTTGCTGGAAGTCCTCGGTGCGCGCCACGAAATCGGTCTCGCAGTTCAACTCCACGAGCACGCCGATCCTGCCATTGAAATGCACGTAGCTCCCGATCAGTCCCTCGGACGCACCACGGTCCGCCCGCTTCTCCGCCCGGGCGATGCCTTTTTGGCGCAGCAAGTCGACGGCCTTCTCCAGGTCTCCGCCGGTCTCCTGCAGCGCCTTCTTGCAGTCCATCATGCCGGCGCCGGTACGGTCGCGCAGCACTTTGACGTCTTTTGCCGAAATCGCCGTCGTCATCTACTCCCTTGCCGTCCTCTCTCTGTCCTCGTCTGCTCGGGCGCTCCCCGGCCGGGGCAGCGCCTGATACAACGACCGCCACCCCCCAGCACCAGTTCTCTGCGCGGCGAGCGGCGGTCGTGGAGCGGGCTGGCGCGCCCGCGTCAGCTCTGCTCGTCGCTCGTGGTGGGCTCGCTCACCTCGGTCGCCGCGACCTCACCCGTCTCGCTCTTCAGTCGGGCGGCAATCGCTTCGGGCTTGGGGCGCCGCTTCCGGCGCGGCTTTTTGCGCCGCCGCTGTTCATCGGACTCACCCTCGGTCTCCACCTCGGTGCTGTACGTATACGCCTCGCCGTCTTCGGTCGCCTCGCGCAACGGCACCTCGGCGCGGGCCTCCGCAATCACATCCACCAACGCGCGGGTGATGACCGCGACCGATCGGATCGCGTCGTCGTTCCCCGGAACCGGCACCGAGATGAGATCGGGATCGGCGTTCGTATCCACGATGGCGATGACCGGAATGCCGAGCTTGTTGGCCTCCGCGATCGCAATGCGCTCCTTCTTGGCATCCACCACGAACAGCGCGCCCGGCAGTCGGCCCATCCGCTTGATGCCCTCCAGGTAGCGGTTGAGCTTCTCCCGTTCCCGGCTGATCAGCAGCTGCTCTTTCTTCGTGAAGAACTCGTACGCCCCTTCGTCCTGCGCCTGCTCGATTTCCTTCAGGCGGCGGATCTGCTTCTTGATGGTCTGGAAGTTGGTCAGCGTCCCGCCCAACCAGCGCTCCGTCACATGGAACGCCCCACAGCGTTCCGATTCCGTCTTGACGATCTGCTTGAGTTGCTTCTTGGTGCAGACGAAGAGGATGCCTTCACCCTTCAGCACCACGCCGCGCAAGAGCTCCTGCGCGCTGTGGAGCTGGGTGAGGGTCTTCTGGAGATCGATGAGATAGATGCCCGAGCGCTCGGCGAAAATGAACCGGCGCATTTTGGGATTCCAGCGCCGGGTTTGGTGTCCGAAGTGGACGCCCGCCTCGAGCAGATCTTGAAGCAACGGCTGCGACATGAAACCTCGTTTGGGTTAGGACTTCCACCGCGTTCATCCCCGGCGCCGATCCGCTCATGGCAGACACCCTTCGCCGGGTCCCGCGGTGTGCGTTGACGTTCCCTCGCGCTCCGCCTCCCGACTAGCGCTTGGAGAACTGGAATCGCTTGCGGGCCCCTGGCTGTCCCGGCTTCTTGCGCTCGACCGCGCGCGGGTCGCGGGTCAGCAACCCGTGCGCCCGCAGCTTCCGCCGATGCGTTTCATCCGCCAGCACCAACGCCCGCGCGATCCCCAGCCGCACCGCACCCGCCTGCCCAGCCTGGCCGCCGCCCGAAACGCGAGCCTTCACGTCAAACGCCCCGAGCGTGTCGGTCGTTTGGAACGGCTGCTGGATGTGGAGGACCAGCGATTGGCGAGGGAAGTAGTCGCCAAGGGTCCGCCCGTTGACGCTCCATTTGCCGGAGCCGGGCGTGAGATACACGCGGGCGACGCTCGTCTTGCGGCGGCCTACCGCGTGCCAGCGGAGTTCAGGCTGCACGGTCATTCGACGTCCTTGGTGAGCTTCAGCGGCACCGGTTGCTGCCCGTGGTGCGGATGCGTTGGTCCGGCGTACACCCGGAGCTTCCGCCGGAGCGTCTGGCGCCCCAGGGTGCTCTTCGGCAGCATGCCAAAGACCGCTTTCTCGATCACCCGCTCCGGATGCTTCGCCATCATGGTTGCCGCCGGCGTCAGGCGCTCATGGCCCATGTAGCCGGAGTGCCGGAAGTACTTCTTCTGCTGCATCTTCCGGCCCGTCAACCGCACCTTCTCCGCGTTGACGACGACGACGTAATCGCCCCCGTCCATGTGCGGTGTGAAGGTGGGCTTGTGCTTGCCGCGGATGATCTGCGCCACGCGACTGGCGAGCCGACCGAGAACCACGCCGTCGGCATCGACGACGTGCCACTGGTGCTCGATATCGCGAGGTTTGAGGGTATACGTTTTCATCATCGTCGTGCGTTCAATCCACGTAACTCGGGAACCCGTAAGTCCAGACAGCTTTTAAAGCTAGGAGGCACGATCGTCGTGGTCAACCCCGCTCGACACGTCCGCGAGCGGGGTCCCCTTGGCAACCGCCTCTCCGGCGCGAACGTGGACGGCCGAGACCACGCCCGCGATGGGAGCCGTGAGTTCGTTCTCCATCTTCATGGCTTCCAGCACCACCAGTCCTTGCCCCTTGGCCACGGGGGATCCGCGCTCCACTTCGACCCGTAACACGAGCCCGGGCATCGGCGCGTTGACCGTGACGTGCCCACCATCCGCCCGGCCGGCGGCCGTCATCTCCTGGAGCCGTCGCGTGCGCTCGTCCACGACCCCGGCCTCCCACAGGTCTCCCCCGCGATAGAGCTGCCAGCCGGCTTCGTGCCGCACCAGTGCGTACGCGTCGACGCGGCCATCGGTGGTCAGGAGTCGCAACGGACCACCGGGAATCGCGCGGAGCTCGGCCTGCACCACCTCGCCATCAACCCACGCCTCGCCACCGCGGATCTCGACCTCGAACGCGCGCCCCCGAATCGTGACGGTGTATTTCACGCGGCCTCGAGGCAGGCGAGCGTCTCGACGTGGCTCGTCTGCGGGAAGAGATCGTAGGCCGTCACCACTCGGAGACGGTACGTCGGAAGCCGCGCCAGGTCTCGGGCGAGCGTGGCGGGATCACACGAGACGTAGGCGACCCGCCGAGCGCAGCCCCGTGCGGCCAGCGCTTCCAACCCACGCGTCACGCGGGCATGCACGCCCTCGCGCGGCGGGTTCAGGACCACGCTGCCGGGATCGGGGAGCCGATGCAACGACTCTTCGACCCGGGCACCCAGGAACCGAGGCGCCGGGCTCGCGGAAGCCGGTTGCGCCCGCGCCCAGTCCACCGCCGATTGATCCGCGTCCACACTCCACACCTCCGCTCCGGCGGCCGCCACCGTCCTCGCGGCGTCCCCCAGCCCGCCGTAGAGGTCCCACACGACGGCCCCCGGACGGGCGTCCAGCCACGCGACCGCGTCTTGCCGAATCCGATCGGCGAAATCCGGGTTCACCTGCTGAAACGCGAGGGCGGGAAATGCCGAGCCCGCACCGAACACCACCCGGGCCGCCCCGCCCTCGGGCTTCCACCATATGGTCGTCCCATGGGGCAGCATGCGGGCAATGGGCTCCGCGTCAAACGGCAGGGTGCCTCCGCGAAGCGCCACGTGGCCGCCGCCGGCCCGGTCCAATCGGAGCATGATCTGATCGATGCCGGCGGGGATGGCGTCGGGAACCTGCCGCACGCCGTGCAGGAGCCCGATCAGGGACGGTTCCGTGATCGGGCAATCCGCCAGGTCGAACACCTCGCCGGGACGGTCGAACCGGTGGAAGCCGATGCGGCCGTCGACCACGGCCAGGGAGATCTTCGTGCGATACCGCCACGGCTCCGGCGCGGACACTATGGCGATCTCCTCGACGCCCCGGCCGCCGAGCCGCGCCAGGACATCTCGCACGATGGTCAACTTGGCGGATTCCTGGGCTGCCAGACTCAGGTGCTGGAGCTGACATCCACCACACGCGTCCTCCCCGTAATGCTGGCAGGTTGGGACGACCCGATCCGGGCCCGGCCGCACGAGGTCGCGCACGCGGCCGCGCGCCCACCGGCGCCGTCGCTCGATCACGTCGACGTCCGCGACGTCACCGGGGGCCGTCCGGGGGACGAACACCGTCATGCCATCCGGCAGCGTCCCCACGCCATCGCCGCCCGTGGCAATACTCCGGATGGTCACCTCGCTCACCGGAGGCCTCGCAGGCGCGCCGCCCGGAGCCACGCACTCTCTCCCGACGCGCCTGGTGCTCCCGAGTCTCGCGCGACCGACACTTGGCGGGACTCGTGCTCCGCCAAGGCCGTTGCCAACGCCGCGCGACGGAGCGCGTGCGGATCGGGCGGCGCATCGAGCAGGGCCTGACCGACGCGCTCCATGTACCCGATGTCGTAGGTACCACTGGCGAAGATCGGATCGTCCATCACGCGCCGATGGAATCCCTGCGAGGTCGGGAGGCCGACGATCAGCATCTCGTCCAGCGCGCGCGCCATGCGCCGAATGGCGCGCGCGCGGTCTTCCGCCCAGACGATCAACTTGCCGAGCAACGGATCGTAGAACAGCCCAACCTCCGAACCCACCTCGATGCCGCCGTCCCACCGCACGCCCGGACCGGAAGGGATCCGCAGATACGCGATCCTCCCGGTCGCCGGAAGGAAGCCGTTGAGCGGATCCTCACTGGTGATCCGGCATTCGATGGCGTGCCCGCGAGGCTCCAGCCCACCCGGCACCGAGAGGTGCGCTCCCGCGGCGATCCGGAGCTGCTCGCGCACGATATCGACGCCGTAGACCATCTCCGTGACGGGGTGCTCGACCTGGATGCGGGTGTTCATCTCGAGGAAGTAGAACGCGCCGTCCGGCGCCAGGAGAAACTCCACGGTGCCCGCGCTCTGATAGTCGACCGCCTGCGCCGCCTGCTCGGCCGCCAGGCCCATGCGGGCGCGGAGCTCCGGATCCACGATGGGGGAGGGCGTCTCCTCGATCAGCTTCTGGTGGCGACGCTGCACCGAACACTCGCGCTCGCCGACGTGCACGGTGCGTCCGTGCCTATCACTCACGATCTGTACTTCCACGTGTCTCGGCCGGTCGATGAACTTCTCGAGGTAGACGGACCCGTCGCCGAACGCCGACTCCGCCTCCGATCGCGCGGCCCGGAAGCCCGGGGCCAGGCCCGACGGGTCCGCCACCCGCCGCATTCCCTTCCCTCCCCCTCCCGCCGCCGCCTTGAGCATGACCGGAAAGCCGACGCGCTCGGCCACGGCCAACGCCGTGTCGGCGTCCGCGATCGGCTCGACCGTTCCGGGCACCACCGGCACGCCCGCCCGCTCCATGCGCCGGCGCGCCTCCGTCTTCTCCCCCATGGCACGGATCGCCGCGGGCGGAGGCCCCACCCAGATCAGGCCCGCCGCCTGGACAGCCTCCGCAAAGTGCGCCCGCTCCGAAAGGAAGCCGTACCCCGGATGGACCGCGTCGGCGCCGCTGTGCCGGGCCGCGTCGAGCAACCGCTCAACGGCGAGATACGACTCGCGCGCGGGCGCCGGGCCGATCTCGACGGCCGCGTCCGCCGCGCGCACGTGGGGACTCGCGCGGTCCGCCTCCGAGAAGACGGCGACCGCCTCGAGCCCCTCCTCGTGACACGCCCGGATGATCCGGCAGGCGATTTCGCCGCGGTTGGCGATGAGGACGCGCTTCACCCCGCCCCTCCCAGCGAAACCGCGGACCGTCGGACCGTCGGACCGTCGGACCGATGAGGAGATCGACGGACGAGAGCCTCCGCCGGTCCGCCGGTCCGCCGGTCCGCCGCCTTACAGCGGGATATTCCCATGCTTCTTCGGCGGCGGCGTATCGCGCTTCGTGAGGAGCGTCTGGAGCGCGGAGATCAGCCGCGGGCGGGTTTCCCGTGGATCGATGACGTCATCGAGGAACCCCCGGGCCGCGGCTTCGTAGGGGTGCGCGAACTTCTCGCGATAGTCCGACACCAACTCGTCCAGTTTTGCCTGCGGCTCATCCGCGGCGGCGATCTCCCGCCGAAACAGGATTTCCGCCGCGCCCTTCGGTCCCATGACCGCCAGCTCCGCGCTGGGCCACGCGACGTTGTAGTCCCCGCCGACGTGTTTCGAGCTCATCACGTCGTACGCGCCGCCGTATGCCTTGCGCGTGATGACGGTCAACTTCGGCACGGTCGCTTCCGCGTAGGCAAAGAGCAACTTGGCGCCGTGGACGATGATCCCGCCGTGTTCCTGCTCGACGCCGGGCAGGAAACCCGGCACGTCCTCGAAAGTGACGAGCGGGATGTTGAACGCATCACAGAAGCGCACGAACCGAGCTCCCTTGCGGGACGCGCGAATGTCGAGCACGCCGGCGAGGACTGCGGGCTGATTCGCCACGACCCCGACCGGATGCCCGCCGAGTCGCGCGAACCCCACCAGCAGGTTCTGGCCGAAGTCGCGATGGACCTCCAGCAGCTCGCCGTCATCCACCACCCGGCGGATGACCTCGTGCATGTCGTACGGCTTGTTGGGGTTCTCCGGCACGAGCCCGAGCAGCTCCTCGTCCCGCCGCTCGACCGGATCCGTGCACACACCAACGGGCGGACTATCGACGTTGTTCGCTGGCAGGAAGCCGACCAGCCGCCGAATGGTCGTGAGACATTCGGTCTCCGAGTCGAGCACGAACTGCGCGACGCCGGACGTCCCCCCGTGCGCATCGGCACCACCCAGGGCATCGGCCGTCACGTCCTCGTGCGTCACGGTCTTCACAACGTTGGGGCCCGTGACGAACATGTAGGAGATGCCGCGCACCATGAACGTGAAGTCCGTGATGGCCGGGCTGTAGACCGCGCCGCCGGCACAGGGCCCCAGAATGGCGGAGATCTGCGGCACCACACCCGACGCGCGCGTATTGCGAAAGAAGATGTCCGCGTAGCCCCCGAGTGAGACGACCCCCTCCTGGATTCGCGCCCCGCCGGAGTCGTTGAGACCGATGACCGGGGCGCCGTTCCGCACCGCGAGGTCCATGACCTTGCAGATCTTTTGCGCGTGCGCTTCAGCCAGCGAGCCGCCGAACACCGTGAAGTCTTGGGAGAACAGGTAGACCAGGCGCCCGTCGATACGGCCGTAGCCCGTCACCACGCCGTCGCCAAGGGGTCGCTGGTCTTCCAGCCCGAAGCCGGATGCCCGGTGCGTGACGAACCGGTCGAACTCCACGAAGGAGCTCGGATCCACCAACAAGTCAATCCGCTCGCGGGCCGTGAGCTTCCCCTTGGCGTGTTGGGCGGCGATCCGCTCGGCCCCGCCGCCCTGCTCCGAATCGTCCCGCAGGCGCTGCAACCGCTCCAGCCGAGCATCGCCGCTCATGGCGTTCTCTCCTCCCGGGCCCCGATAGGCGACCGCCGGCGACCCCGCATCCGCGGTGCCGCCGGCGGCGTCACGTTCCCCACGCCGGTCACTCCTCGGCTGCCGTGGGCTCTCCTTCGTCCGACATCGTGGAGTCCCCTGCAATGTCGGCGTCCGCCTCCGCCACGTCAGCGTCCGCCACCGCCACCTCAGTGTCCGCATCCGCCACCTCAGCGTCCGCATCCGTCACCTCGTCCTCCATCAGCATCGGTGGCGGTGGCGGCTCACCCTCCCGCGGTTCCCCCGTGGCCGCGAGCACGATCTTGTGGTGGATCGGGTCCACTTCCATGACCTTGACGTCCACCAGATACCCTTCCTGCGCGACATCCTCGAGGCGCTGGTTCTCCGGCACCGGGAACTGACTCGCCGGAATCAGACCCTCGATGTCCTTGCCGATGTCGACGATGACGGTGTTGTCGAGCACCCGAACGATGCGTCCTTCGAGATCGGTCCCCACCGGGTAGTCCTGGCCGATCTTCAGCCACGGATCATCCTGGGCCTGCTTGAGACCGAGCGAGATCCGCTTGGCGTCGGCATCGATGTTGAGAATCACCACCTCGACCGTATCACCCTTCTTCACGACCTCCGAGGGGTGTTGCACGCGGCGTGTCCACGACATGTCCGAGATATGCACTAGGCCGTCGATGCCGGGCTCGATTTCGACGAACGCGCCGAACGAGGTGAGGTTGCGGACCTTCCCCGTGATCCGGGTGCCGATCGGGTACTTCATCGGCAGCATCATCCAGGGATCCTGCTCGGTCTGCTTCATGCCGAGCGAGATCTTCTCTTCCTCGGGATCCACCTTGAGGACGACCGCCTCGATCGTCTCGCCGATGGACACGATCTTGGACGGGTGACGGACGTTCCGGGTCCAGCTCATCTCGCTGATGTGAACGAGGCCTTCGATGCCCGGCTCGAGCTCGACGAACGCCCCGTAGTTGGTGATGGAGACCACCTTGCCCTGGACACGGACGCCAACCGGGTACCGTTCGGCCACGTTCTCCCACGGGTAGGCCTGGAGCTGCTTGAGCCCGAGCGAGATGCGCTCGCGGTCCCAATCGATGTCCAACACCTTCACCTCGAGCTCCTGACCGAGGTTCACCATCTCCGACGGATGGGACACGCGACCGTAGCTCATGTCGGTGATGTGCAGTAGCCCATCCACGCCGCCGAGATCGATGAAGGCGCCGAAGTCGGTGATGTTCTTGACTACGCCCTTCCGCACCTGGTTGACGGCGAGCTCCTTCATGAGGTGCTCGCGCTTTTCCGCGCGCTCGCTTTCCAGGATCACGCGCCGGGAGACGACAATATTCCGCCGTCGCTTGTTCAGCTTGATGATCTTAAACTCGTAGCTGTGTCCGAGGAGCTCGTCGATGTTGGGGACGCGGCGCAGGGCGATCTGACTCCCGGGCAAGAACGCGTCCACGCCCATCAGGTCCACCACCACGCCGCCCTTGATCTTCTTCACGAGGGTACCGCTGACCGGCGCGTCGTTCTCGTACGCGTGTCGGATCTTCTCCCACACGCGCATAAAATCGGCCTTCTTCTTCGAAAGCACCACGGCCCCGTCTTGATCCTCGAGCCGCTCGAGGAACACTTCGACCTCGTCGCCGGGCTGTAGCTTGTCGGGTTCCTTGAACTCATCGCGCGAGACGGCTCCTTCGGACTTGAACCCGACGTCGAGAATGACGTGGGTGTCCGTAACCCGGAGCACGTGCGACTTGACGATCTCTCCTTCGACGATGCTCTGCAGCGTCCCCTCGTACAGGGCGAGCATCTGCTCGTACTGTTCGGGGGTGTACTGCTCGTCGATGAGGTCGGCGCGAACGAGGATGCTGGAAGGAGTGCCCGTGCGGTTCGACGGGGTGTCGGTGGAAGACTCGGTCATGGGGGAGACGCCTACTTGGGGACTGGGGCTCGCGACGGGAGCCGGTTTCGGGTTTCGCCCCCTCGCGGGTCGAGAGGGTCAAGCTTGGTAGCATAGGCCGGGAATTAGGCTATGTCAAGGTATGGAAAGGCGTTGCGAGCCAGATCGGTGATGGTCCGGACCTGTTCGGACAGCGACATCCGCGTGGTATCCAGCGGGACCGCGTCCGCGGCCTGGCGGAGCGGCGCGATGGATCGGCCGGCGTCGGCGGCATCCCGTGCGACGAGACGCCCCGCTTCCGCCGTGACCGCGTCCGCCGTGATCTCCCGCCCTTCTTGCAGGATGCGGCGCCGGGCGCGTTCTTCCGGGGCGGCCATCAGGTAGACCTTGAGCCCCGCATCGGGGAAGACGACGGTGCCGATGTCTCGCCCGTCCATCACGACCCCCCGCGGATGCAGCGACGCCCCGTCGCGCAGGATCTGGTTGGCCACGGTACGGACCTCGGCCAGGGCCGACACCGCCGAGACATGCGCCGTCACATCCGGTCGACGGACGGCCCCGGAGACATCGACGCCCGCCACCTCCGGGAAGAACCCCTTGTCGCCCAGCACCAGCCGCACGGGAAGCTCCCGCGCCAACGCGGCGACGCGCGATCCTCGATCGAGCGGCACGCCGTGATCCAGGGCCGCGAGCGTGAACGCGCGGTACAGACCGCCACTATCGAGGTGCGCCAAACCCAGGCGCACGGCGACCGCGCGGGCGGTCGACGACTTGCCGGAGCCGGCCGGACCGTCAATCGCGATGACGGCGGTCATGCGGTCACCCGATCGAGGACCTCGAAGAACCCGGGGAAGCTGATACCGGCCGACGTGTGCTCGGACAGGCGGAGGGCGGAGCCCGGCAGGCATCCGAGCACCGCGAACGCCATGGTCAGGCGGTGGTCACGGGCCGTGTCGACGGTGCCCCGGGGAGGGCGGTCGGTGCCCAGCACGTGCAGGTCGTTCCCCGCGACCTCCGACGCGACCCCCAGCACCCGAAGATTGGCGGCGAGCAATGCCAGGCGGTTGCTCTCCTTGACCCGCAGCTCACCCACTTCTCGGAACACGGTCTCCCCCTCCGCCCGACTCGCGAGTATGGCAAGGATCGGAATCTCGTCAATCAGAGACGGAATCTCTTCGGCCGTCACGACGGTCCCCATGAGGCGCGCGGGTCGAGCGATGAGATCCCCCACAGGCTCGCCGGCGATTTCCCGGACCGCCTCACGCGTCACTATCCCCCCCATGCGCGCCACCACGTCGAGATAGCCGGTGCGCGTCGGGTTGAGCCCGACCTCCGCAATGCGGAGTTCTCCGGTCTCGGCCACCAAAGCGGCCGCCACCAGGAAGGCCGCCGAGGATGCGTCGCCCGGGATCGTGAGGTCGAGCGGTGGGCATTCGGCCAACCACCCAGGCGCTTCCTCCAGGGTGACCGTGGCGCCGCGCTGAGCGATCGGAGCGCCAAGCGCGCGGAGCAACCGTTCGGTATGGTCCCGGGAACGGACCGGTTCCCGGACCCTGACGCGCACTCCCGCTCCCAGGCCCGCGAAGAGCAGCGCGCTCTTCACCTGCGCGGTGGCGACGGGCAACGTCCAGTCCAGCGCGCGGAGCGCGCCGCCCCGAATGCGCAGCGGGAGTCCGTCCCCGCGTTCGAGGACGATGCTTGCTCCCATGACCGCGAGCGGTTCCGTCACCCGCGCCATGGGCCGCCGCCGGAGCGACGCGTCGCCCGTCACCCGCACCACGAATCGCTTGGTCGCCAGCAACCCCATGAGGAGTCGGGCCGTGGTGCCGGAGTTCCCGCACTGGAGGCTCCCAGCCGGCGGTCGCCACGGTCGACCGCGAACGCGCACCACCGACCCCGATCGCAAGGGGCTGACCGCCACGCCCAAGGCCCGGAGGCACGCGGCCGTACTCCGCGCATCCGCCGACGTGAGGGCTCCCCGAATTACGCTCGCGCCGCGCATGGCGCCGGCGAGCATCAAGACGCGATGGGTTATGCTCTTGTCTCCCGGGGCCCGTACGGTTCCCGAGACTCTCATGGGGACAGGCGACCACGCCAGGACGCGGCATCCTGGAGCCAGGCCTCGAGGCGCCGCCCGTCGCCTTCACGAAGCGCGGCCCGCAGGTCGCCGAGCGCTCCTTCGAAGTCGTCGAGCGCCGCGAGCACCGCGTGGCGGTTGAGCAACAGGACATCGCGCATGGTCTGGATCGGCGTGACGGCCGCCTGGGTGGCCGCCCGCGCCTCGACGCCGTAGGTCACCCCTCGGGGTCCGTCCGTCCGCGAGGCGCGGGCGAGCGCCGAGGCGACGGCGCGCGGAAGGTGATCCGTCCACGCCACCACGCTGTCATGGTCGGCGGCGTCGAGGACGACGGGTTCCGCGTCGAGCACCGTGGCCCAGAAGTCGGCGACTTCCCGCGCGGGTGTGTCTTCCGGACCGGCGGGCGTCACGTACACCAGCGCACCGCGAAACGGAGCGGGTTCCGCGCCGGCAAAGCCGCGTCCCGCGAGCGAGACCATCGGGTGCGACCCGGCGAACCGGTGCGTGAGACCGACGGCGGCGGCTCGCGCGACCACCGCCTGCTTGGCGGGAACGACGTCGGTGCAGACGGCACCCGCGCGAAGGTAGCGCGACGCATCCTCCAGGAGTCGGAGCGTCGCCGTCGGCGGAGCGGCGATCACGACCAGCTCCGCGTGCTCAAGAACGAAGCGGGCCGATGCGGCAATGGTGGAGATCGCGCCCGCCCGCACCGCGGCGACGCCCTCGGCCGGCAGTGGCGAGTACCCCAACACCCGCGGCACGCCGGCGAGCGTGGCCTGCCACGCGAGCGAGCCACCCACTGCCCCAAGCCCCACGACGCCCAGCGTGTCCGGACGCATGTGTCAAGTATATCGCGGCCGCCGTTGGTTGGCGGCTCCTAGGTGGCGAGGAGCGCCCCGGCCACGGCGATCGCGATGGTGATCATCGCGTACACGGTCACGGAGGGACGCCGCGCGCTCGCGGCGATGGCAATCAGGGTGAGGAACGGGCCGGCGATCACCACGCCGATCCCGATGTGCGCCATCCAGTATCCCACGGCAGCCCACCCGCCCCCCCCGAGGTCCAGCATCCCCGCAACGAACACGAGGGAGGCGCCGGCCCACAGGGTTACCCGCAGCAGGATCGCGGCCACGCGCTGCGCGTCACGCACCAGAGAGCCCCCGCATCAGCATCCTGATGGCCACGTAGACCAGCAGGACACCGAACGCCCGCTTCAGCCAGGCGGCCGAAAATCGGCGCACGCCGCGCGCCGCCACGGACGCGCCAACGAGCACGCCGAGCATCGTCGGACCCACGTGGCTCATCACCACGTCGCCGCGAATCAGGTAAACGAGCCCCCCGGAGGCGGCGGTGAGCCCGATCACGTAGACGCTGGTGGCGGCCGCCCGGTAGAAGTCGAGTCCCACGACCAGGTGAAGCAGCGGCGTGAAGACGATGCCGCCGCCCACGCCCAACATGCTCGCGACGACGCCCCCCCCACCGGCTCCCACGTTCGCGAGCGCGGGGTGTGGCGTGCGGGGCGCGTCACCCGACTCCCCATGGCGCGGCCAGATGCGCCACGCGGCCACCAGCAGCAGCACGCCGAACGCGAACTGGAGCGTGGACACCGGCACGATTGGCGCGAGGAGCCCCCCTCCCACGGCACCCAGAACCGCGTACGCCTGCAACCCGACGGCCATGCGGGCGTCCACCGCGCCGCGCGCGAACTGCACGGAGGATCCCGCCACCGAGGTGGCGACGACGCAGAGCAGGCTGGTGCCGACCGCGGACGTGAACGGGAGATCGGTCAGAAACACGAGCGCGGGCACGAGAATCACCCCGCCCCCTACCCCGAGGAGCACGCCGAATCCGCCAGCTCCGGCTCCGAGCGCAAACAACACCAGTGGCATCATAGGTTTGTCCGCAGGGAATCAAGCCACTGGGCCGTCAGGCGCAAGCGTCGCGCGCGTGGCGCGAGGTGCGTGCCCTGATTACACTGTCGCCGAGCGGCGGGAGGGATCATGAAACGGAGCATCGTACTGCTGGTCGTACTCGGGGCGGCGTTGCTGCTGGGCTACCTGATTTGGGGATCGACGAGTCTGGTGCAGACCGAGTGCGAGGTGTGCATCGAGTTTCGCGGTCAACAGCAGTGCCGGCGTGGCTCCGGCCCCACGGAAGAGGATGCCCAGCGGGCGGCGCGCAAGGCGGCCTGTGGGGTGATGGCCGCCGGGATGGACGCGTCGATCGCGTGCGACAACACCCCCGCGAAGATCACGCGCTGTCCGGCCCCATCGGCTCGCTGAGGACTTACTCGCTAGCGGCGGCCGACGCCGATCCCGATCCCGAGCTGGTCCTGCGTCTCCCGGCGGACACCTCCGCCCACGACCTGCTGTTCGACGCGGTAGCTGAGCCGCGCTGAGAACGGCAACCGGCCAAGGGGCGACTGGCCGAAGGCCACGCTGAGGCCGCCCTCCATCCCCCACGCGTGGTCGAACGGGTCCACGGCGGGAACACTGGCCCCGAGCACTCGCCACCCCTCGATGTAGACCCCGACGGTTTGACCCACGAGGTTGGTTCCGCTCCGGAGCCGTAACTCCCACAGCAGCCAGCGCGCGGTTCCACCCCCCTCCACGAAGGCGCGGGCGTGCGGTCCGATCCCGGCCGCCACCCACGGCACCGGCGTCACCCACAGCAGGATCTCGCCGTCAACGATGTCCGTGGAGGATCCCCCACCGGCCGGCGAGGCGGACCCCTGCGCGTACCGGATGTCGAAGCGCATCGGGCCAAACCCGATGACGCCCCCGAGCCCCAAGACCGTACCGCGCAGCGCGACCGACGTGTCCGCGCCGACCGCCGGCCGTTGGAGCCGCACGGTGGCCAAGGACAGTCCCGCCGACCATGACTGGGCGTCACCCGTCCGCGTGACGCTCACCATGAGCACCGCGACCACCGGCAGGACTGCGAGTCTCATTGGCCCTGCTCGATCACTTGCGGAACACCCACCAGTACGGTGATCTGGGCATTGCGCCGCCGTTGGTTGTTCTCCGACGCGACGGCGGCCTGGCGTTCCTGCCACGCCACGCGCAGGCTGTCGTTGACCGCGACGTTGCCGGCAAGCAGCGCGTGCTGGCGGCGTGCCGAGAGGAACCCCACGACGCTCCCGATCGTCACCGCACCGCCGATCACGAATCGCCCGGCGCCCGGCGAGGCATCGGAGGCCACCGCGGACGGCAGAATGGTCACCGCGGCGCCGATCGCCAGCCCACCGAGCAAGGACGCGAGCCCGCCCGGCCCGGTCGAGCGCGTGGGCAGCAGGGTCGGCAGGAGCGGTGCCAACAACGTATCCATCCGGACCACCGTCACGTCGAGCGGAACCCTGAGCACCCGCACCGCCGCCCCGGTCGAGTCCAGCGAGGACACCGCGAGCACGTACCGGCCACTCGACACGGGGATGCCGTCGGTGGCCTGGCCGTTCCAGGCAATGGCGAGCGAATCGGTGATGGGACCCGCGTACACGCGACGGACGACCGACGCATCCAGCGCCTGCACCTCGACGCGAATCTGGTGGTAGGCGCTGGCGAACACGCTCCCCATCAGGGCCGAGTCACTGGCGCTGAAGCGCGCGCGAGACGGAAGTGCTACCACCGTCACCGGAGTGGCCCGCCGAACGGCATCGAAGACTGTGGTGACTTCCGGCGGAAAGATCAACCGGTCAATGCGGTAGCGCGGATTCAGCCGAACCAACTGCCGGAACACCGACCGCACCGAGTCCGGTCGCTCGAGGAACAAATCCGCGGCGCCCAGGTAAGCCATCGCTTCCGTGCGCAGAACCGTGTCCGGCCGTGCCTCAAGCAGCGTGAGCGCCCGCCGCAAGTAGCCCGCCGCGAGCTCGAAGTCCAGGTCGCGGTACGCGCGCACCCCCGCCGCAACGAGCGAATCCGGTCTTTGGGCATGCAGGGGCTCGGCGAAGCCGATCGCGGCGACGCCGAGTAGCAGGGTAAGTGCGCGGCGGCTCACGGGGAGATGGGTTGCAGCGCGATGTCGGTGATGCGCAGCGTGTCGCTCGCGCCGACCTCGATCTGGCGCTCGTACGGGACGAATCCATCGCGCACGATGCGAATCCGATGGACGCCCGGCGTCACCCGCACGTTCGCCTGGGGCGTATTGCCGATCAGCTCTCCGTCAACGTAGAGCGCACCCCACGGCGTGGAATTCAGGAACAGCGTGGCCGGCACCTCCGCTCGCGCGGTGGGGGGGACGCTCTCCGGCGGGCGCCTGGGCGCAACGGTGGGCTGCCTGCTCGGCGCCGGGCGCTCCGCAGAGGGCCTTGGTGTTGCTGGCGGAGGCGTGCTTGGGCGCGATACCGGGGCCGCGTCCCCGGCGGCCCATTCAGGCTCCGAGCGAGCGGACAGCCGCATCCAGGCCGCGTAGCCGCCCATACCGGCCGCCGCGCACACCAGGACGAGCCCGGCCAGCATCGACAGCCACCTCCGCCGCCGTACCGGCAGCTCACCATCGGACACAACCACGACCTGCTGGGTGGCGCTCGGCCGCGCCGTCGGCGCCAACATGGTTCCGGACGACCGCAGCGCCGCACCACCCATCACCGCCACGAAATCCAGCACCGAGCTGAATCGCTCGGCGGGATCCTCGCGAAGCGCCCGATGAATGGCGGTCTCGACGTGCACCGGGACGTCCGGGCACCGGCTCCGCAAGGGGACACCGCCGGCGGCGCGAGCTGCCCGCACCGCCTGGACCGTATCCCCGGACCACGGCGCCTCGCCGACGAGACAGGTGTGGGCGATGACCGCCAGCGAATACTGATCCGCTCCCGGTCCCATGAGCTTTCGCTCCAGAAGCTCCGGAGCCGCGAAGGAGAGATCGAGCAGCGACTCCCATCCGAGCCCGGGCTCGGACGCGCGATAGATGGCCGCCATCATGCCGGGATCGGAGATCCGCACCCAGCCCTCGGCATCCAGGAGAATCGTCCGCCGGGCGACGCCGCCGTGGACGACGGCGTTGCGATGCAGGTATTCGAGGCCACTCGCAACCTGCTCCAGCAACTCGAGCGTCTTGGCAAGCGACAGGGGACCACTCTCCTCGAGCACGCGGTGCAGCGTCCGGCTCTTGATCGGATCGGACGAATACCACAGCAGGGAATGCGTCATCCCGTGCTTGCGAACCGACAACAAGTGCGGGTGATGGAATTGGCTCGCCAGCGTTCCGGTCTGCGCAAAACGGTGGAGCATCGGGCCCTCGACCGGCCCCTGCCGCTCGACCAAGCGTAGGCTGACGAGCTGATCGTCCTCGAGGTCGCGCGCGAGATAGACGGTTGAAGCCCGCTCACGACGGACCAGCACCTGGAGCTCGAACCGATCGGCCAACTCCCGCTGCAGAGTCTCGAACACCTCGTCGGCAACCGGGGTCTCGGTGGCCACACTCTTGGTCCCGAGCAGCGTATAGCCGCACAACTCGCACCGATTGGTATCCGGGGCGATCTCGGCAACGGAGCAACGAGGACAGATCATCGACTAGAAGCTATCACTTTCCGGGCCGCCAGGCCGCATGGCTCGCGCCCTACTGGGTAGTGATGGTTGGACTATCCCCGGTGCGGCTTGCCCCATCCGTCGCGGTGACAACATGCTGGACCCCCACCCCCGGATCGGTGGTGAACGTCACAGTTGCGACGCCCGAGGCATTGGTGGTGCTGGTTGGTGCCGAAAACACCCCGCCGTTCGTACTGCTCCAAGTAACTATCACCCCGCTCGTTGGGACCGCGTTTCCAAACGCGTCCGTCAACTGCGCGGTGATAGTCACGTCGGCTCCGGCGGCGGGCGTCGCGGTACTTACCGTCACGACGTACTTCGTCGCCGGACCGAACGCGTCCACCGTATGCCCTGTGGAGCTCGACGCACTCGTCAGGAAGTTCCCATCGCCCGCATACGTCGCCGTCAGGTTTGGCGTCCCCGTCGTCGTGAACGTCAGGTTGCAGCTCCCCGCGCTCGCCGCCGCCACACACGTCGTCCCCGCCCCATCACTCACCGTCACGTTCCCCGTCGGCGTTCCCGCCCCCGGCGCCGTCACCGCCACCGCATAGCTCACCGTCACCGCCTGG
>Ga0307424_1000056_pt1 | contig 45995 bp, 37 predicted proteins | sample SalMarWE160320MG_FD_202157 | JGI IMG/M metagenome (GOLD analysis project Ga0307424, IMG submission 202157) | Salt marsh sediment microbial communities from the Plum Island Ecosystem LTER, Massachusetts, United States - WE1603-20 | ecosystem: Environmental > Aquatic > Marine > Intertidal zone >... | reverse complement strand
CGGCGGCGGCGCCGAGCGCTCGATGTCCGATGTCGTTTCGATACCGCATGCCTTCGAAGTGCACGGCCCCGATGCCGCGGTAGGCCAGATCCACCGCCTCCCGCAGCGTCGGTCCCACCCCGGTCACGGCCAGCACCCGCCCCCCGGCCGTGACCAGGCCCCGCGGGCCGGCCGCGGTCCCGGCGTGGAAGACCAGGGCGCCCAGGGCCTCGGCGTCCTCCACCCCGTCGATGGCCGCGCCCTTGGACCCGGAGCGCGGGTAGTCCCCGGCCGCGGCCACCACGCAGGCGGCGGCCCGGTGCCGAGGCTCGGGGAGCGTGCCGCCGGAGAGCGCGCCCCGCGCGGTCTCCAGGAACAGCGTGCCCAGGTCCCAGTCCAGGCGGGGCAGGACGGCCTGGGTCTCCGGATCGCCGAAGCGCACGTTGAACTCCAGGACCTGGGGACCCTGCCCGGTGAGCATGAGGCCGATGTAGAGGAGGCCCCGGAAGGGGATGCCCTCCGCCTGCAGCCCGGCCAGCACCGGCTCCACCACCCGGCTCCGGATCGTCTCCGTTCCCAGGGTCTGGAGGCAAGGGGCCGGACTGTAGGCGCCCATCCCGCCGGTGTTGGGACCCCGGTCGCCGTCGTAGGCGCGCTTGTGGTCCTGGGAACCCGGGAACAGGTGATAGGTGCGCCCGTCGGTGAGTACGAGGATCGAGGCCTCCTCCCCCACCAGTTTCCGCTCCAGCACCACGGTGGATCCGGCCTCGCCGAAGGCCCGGTCCCCGAAGCAGGCGTCGAGCGCCCGGGCGGCTTCGCTTTCGGTCTCGGCCAGGATCACGCCCTTGCCCGCGGCCAGTCCCGAGGCCTTGATGACCAGCGGGGCCCCCCACTCCCCCAGCACGCGCCGCCCTTCCTGGGCGGTGGCGGCCACCGCGTGCTCCGCGGTGGGAATGCCGTGCCGGGCCATGAACCTCTTGGCGAAGGCCTTGCTGGCCTCCAGGCGCGCGCCGGAGGCTCCGGGTCCGAAGACGGTGAGCCCGGCCTCGCGCAGCCGGTCGGCCGCGCCCAGGGCCAGGGGCTGCTCCGGCCCCACCACCACCAGGTCGTAGGCCTCGGTCCGAGCCAGGGCGACCAACCCGTCCAGGTCGTCCGCGGCCACGGCATGGGTACGCCCCAGCGACGCCAGCCCCGGATTCCCGGGCGCGGCGTCCACCCGCCCCACCGAGGGGCTCCGGACCAGTGCCCAGCCCAACGCGTGCTCGCGCCCGCCGCTCCCCACCACCAGCACCTTGCCCTGCTTCATGACTCGGTCCCTCCCTCGGGCGCCTCCGGGCCGGCCGACCGCGCCCGGAGCGCCTTTTCCATCGCGTCCCGCGCCGCCCGGGGATTGGCCCGTCCCTGGGTGAGGCGCATGACCTGCCCGATCAGGAACTGGAAGGCGGAGGCCTTGCCGCCCAAGTAGTCCCCCACCGGTCCGGGGTGGGCGGCCAGGGCCTCCTCCACCACCCGGGCCAGCTCGTCCGGATCGTCCACCTGGACCAGGCCCCGGGCGGCGATGATCGCCTCCGGATCCCCTCCGGTCTCCGCCATCTCCGCGAACACCGCCTTTCCCATCTTGCCCGAGATCCGCTCCTCGTCGATGGCCCGGACCAGACGGCCCAGATGCTCCGCGGTGAACCGGAGCCCGTCCCAGCCCGCGGGCGAGGTCTTCACCCGGTGCAGCACCTCCGAGAGCACCCAGTTGGCCGCGGCCTTCCCGTCTCCGGCCGCCCTGGCCGCGGTCTCGAAGAACGCGGCCCCGGCCCGGGTGGCGGCCAGGATCACCGCATCCCCGGCACCGAGGCCGTAGTCTTCCCGGAACCGGTCCTCCACCTGCCACGGCAGCTCGGGGAGCCGGGCCCGTTCGGTCTCCACCCAGGCCGCGTCGACGGCCAGGGGCAGCAGATCGGGGTCGGGGAAGTAGCGGTAGTCCTCCGCGTCCTCCTTGGTGCGCATGACCCGGGTGCGCCCCTCGCCGGCGTCCCACAGGCGCGTGGTCTGTACCAGCGCACCCCCGTCCTCCAGGATCTGCGACTGCCGGCGGATCTCCCAGAGAAGGGCCCGGTGCACGTTCCGGAAGGAGTTCAGGTTCTTGATCTCGGTCTTGGCGTAGAGCGCGGTCTCCCCGCGCGGGCGCACCGAGACGTTGGCGTCGCAGCGCAGGCTCCCCTCCTCCAGGTTGCCGTCGCAGATGTCCAGGTAGACCACGAGCTGGTGGATCCGTTCCAGGAACGCCTGGGCGTCGTCGGCGCTGCGGAGGTCCGGTTCGCTCACCACCTCCAGGAGCGGCACCCCGCTCCGGTTCAGGTCGACCAGGGTGGCCGCCTCCCGGCCCGCCTCGGGATGGAAGGACTTCCCCGCGTCCTCCTCCAGGTGGGCCCGGACCAGGCGCGCCGATCCGGTGCCCTCCCCCGACCGGAACGACACCCGCCCGCCGGCCAGGATCGGCGTCTCGTACTGGCTGATCTGGTAGCCCTTGGGGAGGTCGGGATAGAAGTAGTTCTTCCGGGCGAAGACGCTGCGCTCGCCGATCGTCGCCCCCACGGCCAGGCCGAAGCGCAGGGCGAAGGCCACCGCCTCCCGGTTCAGGACCGGCAGCACCCCCGGGTGTCCCAGGCACACCGGACAGACGTGGGTGTTGGGCGGGGCCCCGTAGGCGGCGGAGCAGGCGCAGAAGATCTTGGTCCGGGTCTTGAGCTGGACGTGCACTTCCAGCCCGATCACCGCCTCCATGGGTTCGGCCAGGGGCGCGCTCACCGCGCCCCCTCCGGCCAGGCGAGCGGGGCCGTCCGCCCACGGTCGAGGACGCCGGCTGCGGAGAGGAGCCGGTCCTCCCGCCAGGCCGGGGCCAGGAGCTGCACCCCGACCGGGAGTCCCTCCGCATCCGTTCCCGCGGGAACGTTGAGGGCGGGGATGCCGGCCAGGTTGGCGGTCACGGTGAAGGCGTCGGCCAGGTACATGGCCAGGGGGTCGGCGGTCTTCTCTCCCAGACGGAAAGCCGTGGTGGGCGCGGTGGGCAGGAGCACCAGGTCCACCGAGTCGAACACCCGATCCATGCGCCCGCGGATCCACCGGCGCACCCGCTGGGCCCGCCCGTAGTAGGCGTCGTGGTACCCGGCGGAGAGGGCGTAGGTGCCGAGCAGGATCCGCCGCTGCACCTCGGCTCCGAACCCCGCGCTCCGGGTGGCCCGGTACATGCTCTCCAATCCCTCGGCCGCGACCCGGAGGCCGTAGCGGACCCCGTCGTAGCGGGCCAGGTTGCTCGAGGCCTCGGCGGTGGCCAGCACGTAGTAGGCGGCGATGCCGGTCGAGGGCTCGGGGAGTTCGATGTTCACCACCGTGGCCCCGCCGGCGGCCAGCCCCTCCGCCGCCTCCCGGACCGCGGCCGCCACCCGGGGCTCCACCCCCGGCCAGTCCAGGAGGGAGGCGGCCAGGCCCACCCGCCCGGTCATGGGGCGCTCGGGGTCCACCGGCTCCACCGGTCGCGGGGCGGAGGTGGAGTCGCGCGGGTCGTGCCCGGCGATGGCCGCGTAGAGGAGTCCCAGGCCGTCCAGGTCCCGCGAGAACCCCCCGATCTGGTCCAGCGACGAGGCGAAGGCGATCAGGCCGTAGCGCGAGACCCGCCCGTAGGTGGGCAGGAGCCCGTACACCCCGCAGAAGGAGGCGGGCTGGCGGATGGAGCCCCCGGTGTCCGAACCGAGAGCCAGCGGCACGAGACCGGCGGCCACCGCCGCCGCGGAGCCGCCGCTGGAACCCCCGGGGACGCGCTCCGGGTGCCACGGGTTCCGGGTCGGCCCGAAGGCGGAGTTCTCGGTGGAACTCCCCATGGAGAACTCGTCCAGGTTCGTCTTCCCCACCAGGACGGCCCCGGCGTCGCGGAGCCGTTCGATCACGGTGGCGTCGTAAGGGGGACGGTAGGTCTCGAGCATGCGGGAGGCGGCGGTGGTGGGCACCCCGGCGGTGGCGATGTTGTCCTTCACCGCCACCGGCACCCCGGCCAGAGGGCCGAGGGCCTGGTTCTTCTCCCGGGCGTCGAGGGCCGCCGCCTGCCGGTGCGCCCCTTCGGAATCCACATGAAGGAACGCGTTCAAGTTCTTATTGTTTCTATCGATGGAGCGAAGGGACTCTTCCAGGATCTCCCCCGCCGAGCGGCGTCCCGCACGCACCGCTTCGGCGATGGCCGCAGCTCCCGACGGGATCGCGCTCATCCGCCCTGGGCGTCCCCGCCGATGGCCGGGGGGACCCGGAAGAGGTCCCCGGCCACATTCGGGGCGGCTTCGGTGGCCCGTCCGGGGGGAAGCCCGGGACGCATCGTGTCCTCCCGGAGCGGGGTGGCTTCCGGCCCGGCCGCCACCGTCGCCTCCGCGGCGCTCGCGCCTTCGCCCGCTTCCGCTTCCACCTCCGCCTCGGCGTCGGCGAGGCGGGCCATGTAGTCCAGGATCGCCCCCAGTTCCCGGGTCATCCGCTCCAGGGTCCCGGGATCGGGATCCAGATGGGCCAGCCGGGCCACGTGTTCCACGTCCGCCCTAGAAATCGACATGCATCTCCTCCCACTGGGCGAACCGGGCCACGATCTTCTTCTTGATGTTTCCGGAGAAGATCACGGTGAGGCGGGCCTCGGGACCGCTCCCTTCCTGCTCCACCACGTCGCCCCGGCCGAAGGTGGGATGGATGATGGTGCCCAGGGTGAGCCGCCGTCCGGGATCGACGTCGGCGGCCGGCCGCCGGGAGGCCGGGCGGGGCGCCGGCCGGGCGCGCCGGCGGGCGGGAAGCTCCACCACCTCCAGCAGGTCCTCCGGAATCTCGTCCAGGAAGCGCGAGGTCACCGACGCGCTCGGACCTCCCCAGCGCTGGCGGGAGACGGCCGAGAAGAGATGGGCCCGGTCCTTGGCCCGGGTCAGCGCCACGTAGAAGAGCCGCCGTTCCTCCTCCAGGCCGTCCGGGGTGTCGATGGAGGAACTGTGGGGCAGGAGCCCGTCCTCCAGGCCGGTGATACAGGTCACGCTGAACTCCAGGCCCTTGGCGTTGTGCATGGTCATGAGCCGCACCTTCTCCGCCCCTTCGTCCACCCGGTCCACGTCGGTGAGGAGGGCCACCTCGCTCAGGAAGGAGACCAGGTCCCCGGGGTCGTTCCGCTTCACGAAGACGTGGGCCCCGGCCACCAGCTCCTGGACGTTCTCCGCGCGATCCCAGGCGGTGTCCGGGTCGTCGCTCTCCAGGTGCTCCAGGTATCCGAGACGGCTGACCAGGTCCTGGAGCACCAGGTCCACCGGTTCCTCGGCCCGCCGGCGCACCTCCTCGATCAGGGTCCGGAACTCGCCCAGCCGGCTCCGGGCCGAGGCCGGGAGTTCCAGGGCCATGTCCAGCGAGTCGAGAGACCGGTAGAGGCTCCGGCCCTCCCGTGAGGCGTGCACGGCCAGCCGGTCCAGGGTGGTGGCCCCGATCCCGCGGCGCGGCACGTTCACGATCCGGGTCAGGGCCAAGTCGTCGTCGGGATTGGCGGCCAGCCGCAGATAGGAGATCAGATCCTTGACCTCGCGCCGCTGGTAGAAGGCCACGCCCCCCACCAGCTGGTAGGGGATGGCCGCGTTCCGGAAGGCGGTCTCCAGGGCCCGGCTCTGGGCGTTGGTGCGGTAGAGGACGGCCATGTCGGCCAGGGGCACCCCGAGCCGGTTGACCTCCTCCGTCACCGTGGCCACCACTCGGGCCGCCTCCTCCTCTTCGTCCCCGGTCAGGATGAGGCGCAGGAGGTCGCCGGCCTCCCGCTCCGTCCACAGGGTCTTCTCCTTGCGGGATGCGTTCCGCCGCACCACCGCGTTGGCCGCGGCCAGGATGTTCCCGGTGGAGCGGTAATTCTGCTCCAGGCGGATGGCCCGGGCCTCGGGGTACTGCTGCTCGAAGGAGAGGATGTTGGTGACGTCCGCCCCCCGCCAGCCGTAGATCGACTGATCGTCGTCCCCCACCACGCACAGGTTCCGGTGGGCCGAGGCCAGGTGCTGGATGAGCCGGACCTGGGCCGGGTTGGTGTCCTGGTACTCGTCGACCAGCACGTAGCGGAAGCGTTGGGCGAAGCGGTCGCGCACCTCGGGGAACTCCTCGAAGAGGCGGATCGGCTCCCCGATCAGGTCGTCGAAGTCGAGGGCGTTGGCGTCCCGGAGCCGCTTGGCGTACTCGACGAAGATCCGGACGATCCGCTGATCACGGAAGCTCTCGGCCTGGGCTTCCAGATCGGCCGGGGTCAAGAGGTCGTTCTTGGCCGCGGAGATGGCCGAGCGCACCGCCTTGGGGCTCGACTCCCGGTCGGTGAGGTCCAGGTCCCGGAGGATCCGGCGGATCAGGGCCTCCTGGTCGTCGGTGTCGTAGATCACGAAGCCGGGCTCGATGCCCAGGGCCCGGCCTTCCAGGCGCAGGATCCGCACCCCGGTGGCGTGGAAGGTCCCCACCCACAGGTCCCGGGGGGCGCCGGCCAGCAGGTAGGCCACCCGCTCCCGCATCTCCCCCGCCGCCTTGTTGGTAAAGGTGAAGGCGAGGATGGCGCGGGGACTCACGCCGAGTCCGTGGACCAGATGGGCGATCCGATAGGTGAGGACCCGGGTCTTGCCGCTCCCGGCCCCGGCCAGGACCAGGAGCGGCCCCTCGGTGGCCAGGACCGCCTCCCGCTGCGGCGTGTTCAGGTCGTCCAGGAGTTTCAACGGAAGCGGCCTCCCCTTTCCCGCGGGTGCGCGATCAATACTCGTGACGCAGCTTGAGATCCAGGTTGTACTCCTGGATGGTGTTGCCCTTGTCCTCCCGGTTGACCATGCTCCCCCGGAGGTAGAGCGCCCGCCGCAGTCGGTACTCCACGGCCAGGTCCTGCCGGAAGGAACTGCTCAGGCCCTGGACGTATTCGACGGAGAGCTGGGGGGTGAAGTACTTGCGGGCACCCAGGGTGAGCCCGAACTCCCCCGTGTCCTGGTTCTCGGTGCCGATCTGGAACTCATCCACCATGCTGATCTTGGCGGCCAGCCGGCGCTCCAGATCCTCGGTGAACAGCCTCCCCACCGTTTTTCCCAGCACGTCCTCGGCCCCGATCTGCTGGGAGCCGCTCAGGGCCTCGGGCGAGAGGCCCACCGCGCCCACGGCCAGGAGCTGGAGGATGTCGTCCTGGGTGAGACCGGCGTCGAGCCCGTCCTTCTGAGCCGAAAACTCTATATGGGGTTCCCCCACCCGTCCAGTGAGATTCACGGTGATGAGATAGGCCCCCTCCCGCGTCTCCGCGGTGATGTCCATGGTCGGGAGCTTGGTCTCGGGATTGTCCCAGGTGAGGGTGCCCTGGGTCACCCGGAACGTCTTCTGGAAGATGGTGGAGAGCTCGTAGGTGCCGCGGTGGATGTCCATCTCCCCCAGGATCTCCTGGCGCTCGAGGGTCTGGCGTACGATGAGGTTCTCCCCGCCGAGTTCGGCGTCCACGCCCTCGGTGCGGATGAAGACCGAGGCGGGAGCGTCGACACGCACGTCGTAGAGCAGGGACGGCGGCTTGAACTCGCCGATGTCCTGGGGCTGCAGGCTTCCCGAATACTCCGCCCGGTGCACGAACAGGTTCCCCTGGGCGAAGGGGAAGATCCCCCGGTCCGTACGCTTCGGCGTCAGGGTGAGATCCCCGGAGACCCGGGCCGCGTACTGCCCCGATTCCCCCACCACCACCTTGTCCAGGTGGACATCCAGGCGATAGCTGTCCTCCTCCTCGGCCCCGAGGCGGTAGGTGCCGTGGGCGGTGGCCCAGCCTCCCACCTTCTCCGGATCCGACCAGTTGACCCCGACCTTGGCCTTGGCTTCCTCGATGGTGACCAGGTCGCCGTCGAACCGGATGCGGGCCGAGAGGTCGGTCAGCACCTCGTCGCGCTCCTTGAGCGCCACCTTCCCGTCCTCCACCTCGGCCTCCCCGGAGAGAGCGGGATGGGCCGGGGTGCCGGAGACCCGGATGGTGGACCGGAGGCTCCCGCTGGCCGACTGGATCCAGGGGGTGAGCCGCAGGCTGGCCAGGCTCCCGTCCTGGGCCGAGACCAGGAGATTCACCGGGCGCTCCGGCAACGACCAGGCGAAGGGGTAGAGGGCGAGATCCAGGGGGAAGGTGCCGCTCACGTCCTGGCGCTTGGCCCCCTGGTAGAGCCGGAGCCGGTCGACCTGCACGGTGCCGTCGGCGAAAGCGGCCCGGACCTGCAGCGTGTCCGCCTCGAAGCCCCGCACCGAGATGCCCTGGGCCAGGCCGTCCACGTCCAGGCGCGGAGCCGCCGAGGTCCCGGCCAGGTGGGCCACCGCGTTCACCCGGCCCAGGGCCCGCTCCTTCCGGGGGAGCAGGAAGCGCCACCGGGCCAGGTCGATGCTGGTGGCGGTGGCGGTCAGGTTCCAGGTCGTGGCCTCGGGGTCCGGGGCCCGGTGGGCGGCCAGGCCCTGGACGACGGCCACCGGGGGTTCGGGCAGGGTCACCTCGCCGGTGACCACGATCCTCCCCGGATCCAGGATCGGTTCCAGCCGGTCCACGCTCAGGGTGCGGTCCCGGATCTGCAGCCGCGCGGCCAGGCTGTCCAGATGGCCCCCCGTCCAGTCGATCTGGCGGAGACCCAGATCAAACTCCCCGTTCAGACGGTCCGGGGTCCCCTCGAGGTGGGCGGTCCCCCCGATCTTTCCCACCGCCACCGGGGGAAGATGGCCGGGCTCGAAGAACACCGAGGGATCCAGGGCGGCCAGGGTCCAGTCCGCGTCCATGGCGTGGGTCTTCACGTTCCAGTTTCCGGCCACGGTGAAGCTCCCCCGCGAGGTGTGCACCTCCACGCCCGCGGTGGAGAGAACGTCCTGGTCCAGGGTGAAGCCGCCCGGTGCGTCCACCCAGAACCGGCGGGACCCGAGGTTCGCCTCCGCCCGGTCCACGTGGATGCGGACCACCGGCTCCCATTGCATGTCGCCGGCCACGGTGACCGTGGTGTCGCCGCGGGCGAGTTCCAGGGAGTCCATGACCAGGCGGTCCCGGGTCACCACCACCCGGCCCTCGGCCCGGGTGAAGGGGGTCTCGCCCAGGAGCACCCCGCTCGGCGCTCCGAACCGGATCTCCAGGTCGGTGTCCTCCCCCACCGATCCCGACGCCTCCTCCAGGTTCACCTCGTCGGCGTGGATGTGGGCGATGTCCAGGTTCCGGATGCGTCCCGCGGCCTGGAGCTGGGGATGGTCCTTGTCCCCGTGCAGGCGCACCCGGAGCTGGCCCCAGCCCTCCAGTTCCTGGCGGTCCAGGAACTGCCGCCAGGGCCGCAGATCGCCCAGGTAGCCGAAGGTGAGGTCGATGTCCCCGGTGCCGATCCGCCCCCGGCCGCGGACCGTGGCCTGCTCCAGGTTCACCCGGAGGGTGTCCATGGCGAAGGCGCTGTCCTGGATGGTGGTGGCGACCAGGCAGTCCCGGAAGGGGACCTGGAGCAGATGGCCGCGGCCCAGCTCCAGCCGGGCGCTGGCCCGTCGCAGCGGATCCTTGCGGTTCCGGATGGTAATCGAGGCCCGCCCGTTCACCACTCCGCGGTAGGTCTCGAAGAAGGGGATGCGCGGGATCCCGGTGTCGAAGTCGGCGACGGTGGCGCTCACCGAGAGCCCCTGGCTGTCGAGGGGAATGTCGACGGCGGCGTCGGTGATCCGCGCCCCCTCCACGCTCCCCTCCACGTTCCGGAAGCGGAGATGGTGCCCGGCGATCGTTCCCTCGCCGGCCATGTCGGCCACCGTCCAGGGTTCCCAGGTTCCCGCCCCCTTCCAGGAGAAGACGAGCCCTGCGTCCTCCTTCCGGATGCTCCCTTCCAGATGCTCCAGGCGCCCCGGGGCCAGGCCGTCCTCGCCCAGGAAGGTGCCGAGCCAGATCAGGGGGAACGCGTCCAGCGAGAGTTCCAGATCGAGCGGAGACGGGGTCCCTGACACCTCGAATGGCGACTCGGCCAGACGCCCGGTGAGCGCGTTCATCCGGATGCCGTGCCCGAAGAGCACCGTGCCCCCGGCCAGTTCCAGGTGACCCACCCCGTCCCGGCCGATCCCGGTCAGGTGATCGATCCGGACCTCGATGCCGGCCTGAGTTCCCTCCACCGTGGCCTCGGCCTCGACCGAGTCCACGTCCAGCCCCCGCCATGGCAGGTCGAGGTGCACGAAGGCGTCGTGGAGCAGGAGTTTCCGCACCCGGAAGGGCGGCAGCCCGCCCCCCTTGCTCTCCCCGTGGCTCCGGCCCGCCGGCAACAGGAAGGACCCCTTCCCGTCGGAACGGAGCTCCAGGCGGAGCCCGGTGGCCTCCACCCGGGAGGCCACGTAGCGTCCGTGGAGCACGCCCCAGAGGTCATAGGAGACATGCAGGCGGGCCGCCTCCAGGAAGGGGAACCAGCCCTCCTCGCGGTGTCTCTGGATGGCCACGTTCTCCAGGACCGTCTGGTGGATGGGGAACCCGCCCACGTCGCCCACCTCCAGCCGGGTTTCCCCGTCCAGCACGTGGGCGTTCAGGAATCCGGCGGCCCGCCGGGCCAAGATCCCGCCCCCGGCCACCCACAGGACGCCGACCGCGACCACGGCCAGCCCCACCAGGAGGATGACCAGGGTGGCCAGGCGGCGGCTCCACCGGTGGGAACCGCGCAGGAGGGCCCGGGCTCTAGAAGGCTTGTCCGATGGCGACATGCCAGCGGTCCCTCCCTTCCGATTCCTCCAGGGGAAAGTTCCATTTGCGCGCATAGTCCACCCGCAGGGGACCGACCGGGGTCATGAGCCGCAGTCCCAGGCCGTAGGCATAGCGGAGGTCCTTGAAGTCGGCCTCGGCCCGGTTCCCGTGGGGCACGAGCCGGCGCACGGTGATGTCGTGGCGATCCTGCCAGACGTTCCCGGCGTCCAGGAAACCGACCACCCCCAGGCGCCAGAAGAGCGGGATCCTGAGTTCCACGTTCGCCATCAACGAGACCAGTCCTCCCTCGGCCGCGGTGGTGGTGGCGTCGGTCCGGGGACGGCCGTCGAGGGCGTCCTGGGCGTATCCCCGCACCGTATTGGCCCCTCCCAGGAGATACCGGTCCTCGGAGGGGATGAGTTCCACCTGCGAGGCCACCGGCCTTCCCGCCACCGTGGAGTCCTTGCTGGAGGGGACGATGTAGCCGGCCTGGATGCGGGTGGCCAGCACCCAGTTGTCCAGGGGCAGCCCCCGGAAGCGCACGTTCCCCAACGTGGTCTTGAAGAACCCGTTGTTCCCCCCCAGGGCGCCGCCGGCGATCTCGGCCCGGACGTTCTGGTAGCTCCCCCCGCTGGGATTGAAGAAGTCGTTCCGGGTGTCCCGTTCCACCCGCCCGGAGAGGAGCCGGGTCGTGTAGCGTTCCCGGTAGAGTTGGGGGTCGTTCTCGCGGACGAGCGGGGGGGCGTTGTTGTTCACCCAGCGGTTCTCCAGGCCGAAGACGATCTGGTTCCGGAGGTCGCCGAACCGCCGCCGGGTGCTGAGCTGAACGCCCACGATGTTCTGCTCGTACTCCCCCACGTCCTCGATCTTCTCGCGGTCGTAGAGGTAGAAGACACCGGGTTGCCCTTCCCAGTTCGTTCCCAGGAGATGGCTCCGGTTCAGGATGAGGTCGGTGCGGTGCTGGTCCAGGAGCGTGCTCAGCCGCTTGGTGAAGTCCAGGTCGGTCCGGCTGGTGGCGGTGAAGCGCATGCCGCTGCCCAGGAAGTTCCGCGTTCCCCACTCCCCGGTGAGGCGCACGAGTTCCTGGCTGCTCACCCCGATGCCGGTCTCGAACCAGCGCAGCCGCCGCTCCCGGACCTGGAAGCCCACCGAGACCCGGTCGGTCGTGGTGTCCAGGGCCGTGGTGTCCCACTGCGCGTCGTAGAAGAGCCCGCTCTGGACCAGGCGCACCCGGCTCTTGGTCACGTCGTCCAGGCGCAGGAGCTTCCCCTGCTTGACGGAGATCTCCTTGTCCGCGATGTTGCGGGAGACCGTCTTGAGACCGGACACCGCCACCGACCGCACCTCGACCGGGTCCCCCTCGGTGATCCGGTAGAAGACCAGGGCGCGGTTGCCGAAGAACTGGACGTCGGCGTCCACCGACGCCTCCCAGTACCCCCGCTCGGCCAGCCGGCGCAGGATCCGGCGGCGGTCGTCCTGGAGGGCGAAGGGGTCCAGGGGACGGTCCGCCTTCACGCTCAGCTTCTGCTGGAGATCCCCGGGATCGAGGACGTGGGTCCCCAGGAGGGTCACCCGGTCGGTGGTGATCGGTTCCCCCTCGCTCACCCGGAGGGTGATGTGGACCTTGTTCCCGGCCCGGCGCACCTGCTGGTCCACCATGGCCGCCCGCAGGTAGCCGTGGCGCATGTAGAAGGTGAGGATGGCGTTGATGTCGGTCTTGAGCTGGCCGGCCCGGTACCGCGTGTCCTTGAACGGGTTCCACCAGGATTCCGAGCGGAGGGTCATGAGCCCCTTCAGGGTCCGCTCCGAGAAGTGGGTGTTCCCCTCGATGGTGATCGAGGCGACGTCGGGCAGCTCTTCCATGAGGAGGAGGGAGTTCTCGGCCCGCCCGCAACCGGCCAGGGTCACGAGCACGGCCCCGAGGACGATGAACTTCCGCGATCCGGTCAGAGTCCTGCTCCTCTACGGCGTCATGTCGCCGATCCGGCCCAGGGCGCTCCGGCGCTGCAGGATGCGAAGGGGATCGTTGATGAGCACGAAGACGAGCAGGGTCCCCATGACGGCGATGCCGATCCCCTGGTAGAGGGCGAGCCCCTTCTCACCGACGGGACGGCGGCGCACCGCTTCCACCAGGGACAGAAGGACCATCCCCCCGTCCAGAATCGGGATCGGGAGCAGGTTGAAGACCATGAGGGCGATGCTGAACAGGATGGCCCGGTCGAGCAGGCGGTCCACCCCGGCCTTGGCCGCGTCCCCCGAGGCCTGGATGATGGCCACCGGCCCGCTGATCTGGGAGAGGTTGGACACGTTCTGGAAGAGCGAGACGATGCCCCCGACCATGACCCCGACCAGGGAGGTTGCCGACTGGGCTCCCTGCACGATGCCCTCGCCGAAGCCGAAACGGACCACGTGGGTGCCCACGCTGGCGGCCACGATGCCGATCTTGCCCACCGCCTCCCCTCCCGAGGTGTCGCCGAAGGGGGTGATCGGGAAGTGCACCACCTTGCCGTCCCGCTCCACGGTGAAGTCGAGTTCCCGGCCCGGGCTCCGGGTCACGATCTGCTGGAGGTCGGTGAAGTTGCCGACCGGGGTGTCCCCCACGGCCAGGATCTTGTCCCCGACCTCGACCCCGGCCTTGTAGGCCGGGGTGCCGATCACCACCTCGCCCACCTCCGCAGGAACGGGGAAGGAGAGTCCCTGGAAGAACCGGGCCCGGCCGCCTTCCGGGATGGACAGGTCCACCGTCTCCCCGCCGCGATCCAGGGCCAGGGCGGCCGGGGTCCCCTCGGCGGGAAGGGCTTCCAGCGCCTGCTGCAGGGTGCCGACCGGAGTTCCGTCCACGGCCACGATGCGGTCCCCGCCCAGGACCCCCAGGCTGTCGGCCAGGCTCCCGGCCTCGACCGTGCCCACCCGGTTGGGGATGTTGGGCACGCGCACGCCCACCCAGAGAAGGGCGATGCTGAGGAGCACGGCCAGCACGTAGTTCGCCCCCGGGCCGGCCAGAGCGATGAGCACCCGGCGCCACCAGGCGGCGGCAAAGAGGTCTCCCGGCTGCAGGGATTCCCGGTTCCGGGGATCGTCCCCGCCCATCTTCACGTATCCACCCAGCGGGAAGGCGGAGATGGCGTACTCCACGCCGTGGCGCCGTCGCGAGAAGATCACGGGGCCGAAGCCGATGGAGAACCGCTCCACCCGGACCCCCAGCCGGCGGGCGACCACGAAATGGCCGGCCTCGTGGAAGATGACCAGCCCGCCCAGTACCAGGAGTCCTAAAACGATCGTGAGCACCGTGACCTCGCGTTTCCTAGAGCGTGCGCTCCCGCCCCGATCCCCGGGACAGGGTGTCCTCGTATACCCCCAACGTCTTCTCGACCATCCGGTCCGCGGTGAACCCGGTAATCCGTTCCCGTCCCCCGGCGACCAGGCGGCCGGCCAGGGACCTGTCGGTGAGCACGCGCAAGAGCAGCACCCGCAGCGCCTCCGGGTCGCCGGCGGGAGCCAGGAGCCCGCACTCCCCATCCACCACCATCTCGGGGATCCCGCCGCCCAAAGTGGCCACCACCGGCGTTCCCGCGGCCATGGCGTCCAGGACCGAGGTGCCCAGCCCTTCCTGACGGGACGGCAGGCAGAACACGTCGAAAGCCGGGAGGAGCGCGGGAACGTCGTCCCTCTGGCCCAGGAAGTGCACCCGCCCCGATAGATCGTCCGCCGCCGCCCGCCGCCGGAGCGGTGTTTCCAGTTCCCCCGTCCCGACCAGAACCCCGTGCACCTCCGGGGGAAGCCCGGCCAGCGCCTCCAGGAGATCGCCGGGCGCCTTGTGGGGAACCAAGGCTCCCACGAATCCTACCAGCTTGGCGCTGCGAGGGATAGCGAGGTCGGCCCGCAGCCGCTCCCCGTTCCCGGGACCCGCGAAACGCGCCGGATCCACGCCGCTGTGGACCACGGTGATCCGGCCCCGGGGGACCCCTCCCGCCTCCAGCACCCGGGCCACCGCGTGGCTCACGGCCACAAAGCGGTCCACCCGCGGCCCGTACTTGAGACGCGAAGCGAACCCGGCCCGGATGGGAAAATCGACCCGCCGCGCCACCACCACCGCCGGGCGCGGGCGGATCCCCACCGTGGCCAGAAGCCCCAGGGCGTGGGCGTGGCCGGTGTGGAGATGCAGCAGGTCCGCCCCGGCGGCCGCACGCCGCAGGGCGGCCGCCGCGCCCAGGTCCAGATCCCCCCGCGACCGCAGGGGGACGACCTCGATCCCCTGCTCCCGGGCTCGCCGGGCCAGCGGACTCTCCGGGGGCGCGGCCAGCCGGGGGGCGAGGCCGCGGGCGGAGAGTCCGGACAGGAGATAAAGCACCTGCTGTTCACCCCCCCGCCAGGTGCGGGCGGTGGCCACGTGAAGGGTGCGGGGGTTCAGGGAGTGCGGGCCTCCAGCCGCTCCCGCGCGGCCTCACGGGCCTCGCGGTCGGCGGCGAGCACGGCCCGGATGGAGTCGGCGGGACGCACCGGAACCGTGTCCAGAACCGAGGCCACCATCTCCACGATCTCCAGGAAGGGGAGCCTTCCGGCCAGGAACGCCTCCACCGCCACCTCGTCGGCCGCGTTCAGGACCGCGGGGGCGGTGCCGCCGAGCCCGGCCGCCTGGATGGCCAGGCGCAGGGCGGGAAAGGTCTCGTGGTCCGGCATCTCGAAGCGGAGTTCCTTCCAGTCCGGAAGCCGGCAGGCCGGAGCCTCGGCCGGCCAGCGCTCGGGGTAGCTCATGGCGTACTGGACCGGGAGCAGCATGTCCGGAGCCGAGAGCTGGGCCAGGAGCGACCCGTCCGTCCACTCCACCAGGGCGTGGACCACGCTCTGGGGATGCACCCACACCTCGATCCGGTCCAGGGGGACGTCGAAGAGGCGGTAGGTCTCGATCACCTCCAGTCCCTTGTTCATGAGGGTCGCGCTGTCCACGGTGATGCGCCGCCCCATCGGCCACACCGGATGAGCCAGGGCCTCCTCGGGGGTCACCCGGTCCAGGCTGTCGCGGGACCGGCCCCGGAAAGGGCCCCCGGAGGCGGTGATGATGAGGCGCGAGACCCGGGACGGGTCGTGGCCGTCCAGGCACTGGAAGAGCCCGGAGTGTTCGCTGTCCACGGGGAGGATGGCGCCTCCCCCCGAGGCCGCGGCCTCGGCCAGGAGTTCCCCGGCCAGGACCAGGGACTCCTTGTTGGCCAGAGCCAGCATCTTCCCGGCCCGCAGGGCGGCCAGGCTGGCCTCGAGTCCGGCCGCACCCACGATCCCGTTCACGACCAGGTCCACGTCCGCCCGGGCGGCCAGGGCGGCCACCGCCTCCGCCCCGCTCGCCCCCCGGCATCCGGCGGGTAGGGCCCGGGCCAGATCCCCCGCCCGCCCCGGATCCGCCACCACCACCGTGTCCGCCCCGAAGCGGCGGGCCTGCCCGCCCAGGAGATCCACCGAACTTCCGGCGGCCAGGGCGGCCACCCGGAAGCGGTCCGGGTAGCGGGCGGCCACGTCCAGGGCCTTCTGCCCGATGAACCCGGTCGATCCCAGGACGGCGATGTTGCGCGGAAAGGAGGGATGGGGCACCACGAACCTCGTGCGGCTAGCGGTCCGGACTACACATGGGTCGCCACGCGCCCGGCCGCGGCTACGACCACCAGAACCGGATCAGGTAGTAGGCCACGGGCCCGGTCACCAGCAGGCTGTCGATGCGATCCAACACCCCGCCGTGGCCGGGAATGACCCGCGACGCGTCCTTGATTCCGAAGCTGCGCTTCATCATCGACTCTAGCAGATCGCCCAGGGGGGCCACTGCGCCCAGCACCAGTCCCAGGAGGACGCCGGCAGGCCACCCGGCCCCGGGCAACAGGAAGTGCGCGGCCACGGCCACGGCCAGGACGCACCCGGAGAGGCCGCCGGCCAGCCCCTCTACCGACTTCCCCGGGCTGATGACCGGGGCCAGGGGGGTCTTTCCGAAGCGCACCCCCACGAAGAAGGCCCCGGTGTCCGCGGCCCAGGTCCCGGCCAGGAGGACCAGCACCGCCTCCCGCCCCCGGGGCAGGTCGCGCAGCCAGGCCAGGTGCATGCCGAGCCCGATTGCGTAGAGCACCCCGAACACGGTGAGGGCCAGCCCCACCGTCCGGTCCCCCGGTTCCCGCAGGGAGAGGGCCATGAGCCCGAGACCCAGGCCGGCCGCCACCGCTCCGGGGACCGGGGCCGGTCCCAGGACCGCCAGCAGCACCCCCGCCCCGGCCACCAGGCCCGGACCCCGCAGGACGGCGTGCCCGCCGGCCCGGGCCATGCGCAGGAATTCCCAGAGTGCGGTGAGGAGGGCGGCCGCGACCAGGCCCCGGAACACCCAGCCCCCGACCCAGGCGGCGGCCAGGGTGAGCCCGGCCAGGAGGAGGCCGGAAGCGACGCGCGCGGGCAGGGCCTGCCCCCGGAACCGGGCCGGCTCGTCGCTAACGGACACGGCCAAAGCGGCGCTCTCGCTGCTGGTAGGCGAGCACGGCCCGGAACAGGTGTTCCTTCCTGAAGTCGGGCCAGAACACGTCGGTCACCCAGATCTCGGAGTAGGCCGCCTGCCAGATCAGGAAGTTGGAGATCCGGATCTCGCCGCTGGTGCGGATGAGCAGATCCGGATCGGGCAGGCCGTAGGTGTAGAGGTAGCGCCCGATCATCTCCTCGTCCACGTCCTCGGGGTCCACCGCCCCGGCCCGGGTGAGGCGGGCGATCTCCCGGGCGGCGTGGGCGATCTCGGTCCGGCCGCCGTAGGACAGGGCCAGGTTGAGCAGCATCCCGGTGCCGCCGGCCAGGTAGGCCTCGGTCTCCCGCAGGGTAACCTGGACCGGCTCCGGGAGGTCCCCCACCCGGCCGATCACCTGCATGCGGATGCCCTTCTCCCGCATCTCTTCCCGCTGCTCCTGCAGCGTCTGCTGGAGGATCCGCATCAGCGCGCTGACCTCGGTGGGCGGGCGCTGCCAGTTCTCGACCGAGAAGGTGTAGAGGGTGAGGACCTCGACCCCGAGTTCCTGGGCCCCGGCCACCGTCTCCCGCACCGCGTGGCGGCCGGCCAGGTGCCCGAAGACCCGGGGGCGGCGGCGCTTGCGGGCCCAGCGGCCGTTCCCGTCCATGATCACCGCCACGTGCCGCGGGATCACCCCGACGGAAAGGATCACATCCTTGAGCTCGCCTTCGAGTTCCACGCGTTCGGTTTCAGGCAACATGCGGATGCCTCCGCCGGGACCGGCACGGACGGGAGCAGGCGGTGGGCGAAGCCGGGAGGACGGAGGTCAGACCTCCATGACCTCGGCTTCTTTCCTCTTCACCACCTCTTCGATCTGGGCGATGTACTTGTCGTGCAGCTTCTGGACCTGGTCCGAGCCGCGGTGGGCGTCATCCTCGGGAATCCCGCCGTCCTTCTGGGCCTTCTTGAACTCGTCGATGGACTCCCGCCGCGAGGCCCGCACCGCCACCCGGGCCTCCTCGGCCAGCTTGTGGGCGTGCTTGACCAGGCTCTTGCGCCGCTCTTCGTTGAGGGGCGGGATGGGAATCTTGAGCACCTGGCCGTCGTCCTGGGGGTTGAGACCCAGGTCCGAGGCCTGGATGGCCTTGGCGATCGGCTGCAGCATGGCCTTTTCCCAGGGCTGCACCACCAGGAGCCGGATCTCGGGGACCGAGATGCTGGCCACCTGCTTCACCGGGGTCGGGGTGCCGTAGTAGTCCACCCGGATGTTGTCCAGGAGACCCGGGGTCGCCTTGCCGGCGCGGATGGTGGAGAGTTCTCGCTGCAGAGCCTCCACCGAGTTCTTCATCCGGTCCTCGCAGGTCGCCAGTCGCTTGTCCATGCCTACTCCTCCCCCACCACGGTGCCCACCCGGTCGCCCAGGATGAGCCGCCGCAGCGTACCCCGCTGGTTGAGGTTGAAGACGATGATGGGAAGGCGGTTCTCCATGCACAGGGAGACCGCGGTGGAATCCATCACCCGGAGCCCCCGGGAAATGACGTCCATGTAACTCAGCCGCTCGTAGCGCTCGGCATCGGGGTTCTCCATCGGGTCCCCGGAGTACACGCCGTCCACCTTGGTCCCCTTGAGGATCGCCTCGGCGCCGATCTCCACCGCCCGCAGGGCCGCCGCGGTATCGGTGGTGAAGTAGGGATTCCCGGTACCCGCGGCCATGATCACCACCCGCCCCTTCTCCAGGTGGCGGATGGCCCGGCGGCGGATGTAGGGCTCGGCCACCTCTTCCATATTAATGGCCGACATCACCCGGGTAAAGAGACCCTGCTGCTCCAGGCAGTCCTGCAGGGCCAGGGCGTTGATCACCGTGGCCAGCATGCCCATGTGGTCGGCGTTGACGCGGTCCATGCCCCGGCCCGCCTCGGAGAGGCCCCGGAAGATGTTGCCGCCGCCGATGACCACCCCGATCTCAACCCCGAGTTCGTGGACGGCGCGGATCTCCCCGGCCAGCTCGGCCAGGCGTTCCCCCTCGATGCCGAAGGGGCGCTCTCCGGCCAGGATCTCCCCCGAGATCTTGAACAGGATTCTCCGGAAGTGCACGGTCTCGGGAGCGGGGTCGGGCCGGGGTTTCTGGGCCGGGGCGGTCACCTAGTCGTCCTGTCCGAGTTCGTAGCGGGCGAAGCGGCGGACCACGATGTTCTCCCCGATGGTCGAGATGTTCTCCTTGATCACCTCTTCCACCTTCTTGTCCGGGTCCTTGATGAAGCCCTGCTCCAGAAGCACGCTCTCCTGGTAGAACTTTTCCAGCCGGCCGGTGACCATCTTCTCGATCACCGCCTCGGGCTTGCCGCTCTCCTTGGCCTGGGCCCGGAAGAGGGCGGTCTCCCGCTCCACCAGCTCCTCGGCCACCTCTTCCCGCCGTACGGCCAGGGGCCGGGAGGCGGCCACGTGCATGGCCAGGTCGTGGACCAGCCCCTGGAACTGGTCGGTGCGGGCCACGAAGTCGGTCTCGCAGGCCACTTCGATCAGCACCCCGATCTTCCCTCCGGGGTGGACGTAGGCGTGGACCAGCCCCTCGGCGGTGGTGCGGCCGGCCTTCTTGGCCGCCTTGGCGATCCCCGTCTTGCGCAGGGTCTCGATCGCCTTCTCCAGGTCGCCCTCGGTCTCGGTCAGGGCCTTCTTGCAGTCCATGATGCCGGCGCCGGTGCGGGCGCGGAGTTCGCTGACCATGCTTGCCGTGATTGCGCTCATCTGGGTTCCTCTTCCTGGGGGGTCGGGCCCGCCCGGCCTGGCCGGACTCCGGACCCCGGTCTGCCTGCGGGCGGCGGGGCTAGGGTGTGGCCACCGAGCCCGAACGAAGGGACGAGAGTTCCTGGTCGGCGTCCCCGCCGGCGGAGTAGCCCTCCGAGTAGTCCACGTTGGCTTCGACCGCGTTCTGGGACTCCAGGATGGCGTCGGCCATGACCTTGCTGATCAGCTTGATGGCGCGGAGGGCGTCGTCGTTCCCCGGAATCGGGAAGTCGATGATCGAGGGGTCGCAGTTCGTGTCCACGATCCCGACCAGGGGGATGCCAAGCCGATTGGCCTCGGCCACCGCGATCCGCTCCTTGTTCGTGTCCACCACGAAGACCATGGAGGGGAGGCGGTCCATGTCCTTGATGCCGCTGAAGACCTTCTCGAGCCGGACCCGCTCCTTCTCCAGCCGGGCCACCTCCTTCTTGCTCAGGGAGGCCATGGTCCCGTCGGCCACCATGCGGTCCAGGTCCTTGAGCCGGGCGATGCTGGTCTTGATGGTCTTGAAGTTGGTGAGCATCCCCCCCAGCCACCGCTCGGTGATGAAGTACTGCCCGCAGCGCCGGGACTCCTCGGAGATGATCTCCTTGGCCTGCTTCTTGGTCCCCACGAACAGCACCATCCCGCCGCCGGACACCGCGCCGGCGATCGCCTTCCTGGCGTGATGGAGGCATTGCATGGTCTTCTGCAGGTCCAGGATGTGGATCCCGTTCCGCTCGATGAAGATGTACTTCTTCATCTTGGGATTCCACCTTCGGGTCTGGTGCCCGAAATGAACTCCCGCTTCCAGGAGTTCCTTCATGGTAGGCATAGCCACGTCGCTCTTCTCCTTGTTCAGGTTTTGCGTTCGCCTCCGCCCCGCCGTGAAGAGCCCCCTCCCGGCACCGCCCCCGGGGGGCGGGCCACGCCGGGGGAAGGCGGGGCGTGTGTATTTCCGCACCCGGCCCGGCCGGGTCGGCTGTCTAGCGCTTGGAGAACTGGAAGCGCTTCCGCGCTCCCGGCTGTCCGTACTTCTTCCGCTCCACCATCCGCGGGTCCCGGGTCATGAGACCGACCCGCCGCAAGGCGGTCCGGAGATCCGCGTCGGTCCGCACCAGGGCCCGGGCGATGCCCAGGCGCAGGGCGCCGGCCTGGCCGCGCTTGCCGCCGCCGTGACAGGTGGCCATCACGTCGTACTGTTCCTTGGTGTGGGTCTCCACCAGCGGGGTGTTGACCTCCATGACCAGGGTTTCCCGGTTGAAATAGGCCAGGGCCTCCAGGCCGTTCACGGTGACCTTCCCCGTTCCCGGGAAGAGCCGGACCCGGGCCACCGAGGTCTTTCTCCGTCCTGTCGCGTTTGCTATCGCTTCGGCCAAACCTGCATCCTCCTGGCTGTTTCCGGGCTATTCCGAGGTCCCGGCCGGGGTTTCCGAGCCGCCGACCAGGTTTTCCGTGGTCCGGCCCAGGGTCACCGCCACCGGCCCCTGGGCCTCGTGCGGGTGCGCCTCGCCGGCGTAGATCTTCAACTTCTTGATCATCTGGCGGCCGAGCCGCGTCTTGGGGAGCATCCCCTTGACCGCGCGCCGGATGACCTCTTCCGGCGTGTGGGTCATCATGGATTCCAGCGACGTGGTCCGCCCGCCCCCCATGTAGCCGGTGTGGCGGAAGTAGGTCTTCTTCTCCAGCTTCTTGCCCGTGAGCTGGACCTTGCGGGCGTGGAGAACCACCACGTGATCGCCGTGGTCCACGTGGGGGGAATAGATCGGCTTGTGCTTGCCCCGAAGGATCTGCGCCACGTAGCTCGCCAATCGGCCGAGGGTATATTCCCTGGCATCAACGACATACCAGCTGCGTTCCTGGGGCTGGGCCGGAAAACTCCGGGTGGTCATGGGCGCACGAACTCCTTTCGAGCCTGGACGGAAAGCCCGGGGATTATAGGGACTCGAGGGAGGGCTGTCAACCGGCGGCGGCCGGGAAAACCCTTGCCGCACAAGGGGTAGAGAGGGCGGATAAATGGGGAGGGCTCCGGCCCCTCCCCCGGTGGGGGGAAGCCGGAGCTCGCCCCGCCTCAATCCGTGCCGCTCTCCCGCTTCGAGCAGTACTTGTCGAAGGCCGCGGTCAGGTCCCGGGCCACGTCGTGGGCGGAGCGCCCCTCGATGTCCTTCCGCTCCAGGAGCGAGACCAGATCGCCGTCCCGGAAGAGGGCGATGGCCGGCGAGGAGGGCGGATACCCCGGGAGGAATCCCCGGGCGGTCTCGGTCGCCTCGGTGTCCTGGCCGGCGAAGACGGTGAACAACCGGTCCGGGCGCACCGGATGTTCCAGGGCCATCCGGACCCCGGGGCGGGCGTTGCCCGCGGCGCAGCCGCAGACCGAATTGATGACCAGGAGGGCGCTCCCTCCGGCGTCCTGCAGGGAAGCGCGGGCCTCCTCGGCGGTCCTGAGTTCGCGGATGCCGAGCTGGGTCAGCTCCCGTCGCATCGGATCCACGAGTTCGGGGGGATACGGCATGATCGGTCCTTCTCCTGTCCGGTGTACGGTGTGCGGCCGCGGGGCGCATCCCCGGCGGCCGGTTCCGCCCAGTGTACCGGATTTATCCGCTTTTTTGTTCCCGGAAGGTCTCCGGGGTGAACGGCGGCTGCAGCACGCCCCGGTCGGTGATCCAGGCGGTGATGAGACGGGCCGGGGTCACGTCGAAGGCGGGGTTGAGCGCCGCCACCTCCGGCGGGGACCCGGGAGCCAGCACCTCGCTCCCGCTCCGCTCCTCGACCGGGATGTCCGCCCCGGTGGCCAGGGTGAGATCGAAGGTGGAGACCGGGGCGGCCACGTAGAACGGGACCCCGGCGTCCCGGGCGGCCAGGGCCACGGCGAAGGTCCCGATTTTGTTGGCGGTGTCGCCGTTGGCCGCGATGCGGTCCGCGCCCACGAGGACCAGGTCCACGCCCCCCCGGGCCAGCACCGAGGCCGCGGCCCCGTCCACCAGCACCCGGACCGGGATCCCCGCCCGCGAGAGTTCCCAGGCGGTGAGACGGCTCCCCTGGAGCAGCGGCCGGGTCTCATCGGCCAGCACTTCCAGGCGGCGGCCGGCCCGGGCCGCGGCGTAGAGCGGGGCCAGGGCGGTGCCCCAGCCGCTGGTGGCCAGCGCCCCCGCGTTGCAATGGGTCAGGGCGCGCACCGGCCCGTCGGCGGGCAGGAGGGCCAGCCCGGCCTGGCCGATGCGGAGCCCGGTGGCCAGGTCCTCGGCCAGGATGGCGTCCGCCTCGGCCAGGAGCCGCGCCTCGAGGCCGGCGTCGTTCCCCGACCGGGCCAGCACCGCGCGCATGCGGTCCAGGGCGAAGAACAGGTTGACCGCGGTGGGGCGGGTGGTGCGCAGTTCCGCCGCCGCGAGTTCGGCCCCGGCCCGGGGATCCGGGTCCCGGTGGGCGCCCAGCACCACCCCGTAGGCCGCGGCCACCCCGATGGCCGGCGCCCCCCGCACGGCCAGGCTCCGGATCGCCTCGGCCACCTCGGCCACCTCCCGGCAGCGCCAGTAGCGCAGTTCCCCGGGCAGGAGCCGCTGGTCGATGAGCCGGACCGCGCCGTCCTCCCAGCGCACCGGATCGAGGGGGGGCTCGGCCGGCGCGGCTCCGGATCCCGTCTTGTTCATGCTTCCGTCGCCTCCAGGATCAACCGTCTCAGGAGCCCCAGGGGGAGCCCCACCACGTTGGAGTAGTCCCCCTCGATCCGTGTCACGGCCAGGGCGGCCAGGCCCTGGATGCCGTATCCCCCGGCCTTGTCCAGGGACTCTCCGGACCGGGCCAGGAGATCGATCTCCGCGGGGTGCAGGGACCGGAAGGTGACCCGCGTGATCTCCCGTCCCGAAACCTCGCGCCCTTCCCGCCCGGACCGCACCGCCACCCCGGTTACCACCCGGTGGGTGCGCCCGGAGAGGGAGGTTAGCATCCGGGCGGCCTCGGCCGGATCCCGGGGCTTCCCCAGGATCAACCCGTCCACCGCCACCAGGGTGTCGGCCCCGACCACCAGCGCCTCCTCCCCCGCCCGCGCCGCCGCCCGGACCTTGGCCGCGGCCAGGCGCTCCGCCGCCGCTTCCGGGGTCTCACCCGCGTCCAGGGTCTCCTCCACCGCGGCCGGACGCACGTCGAAGACCAGTCCCAGCTCCCGGAGCAACGCGGCCCGACGGGGCGAGGCGGAAGCCAGCACCAGTTTCCGCGTTCCCAGTCCCAGGAGCCGGGCGCCGACTCCCGACGTCTCATTCCCCGGGAGCATCGATCCCCGCGCCCGCCGGGGTCTCCAGGAGGATGGTGACCGGGCCGTCGTTCTCGATCTCCACCACCATGTGGGTCTGGAACGAGCCGGTCTCCACCCGGGAGACCCCGAGGCCGGCCAGGTGCTCCACCACCCGGCGGTAGAGCGCGTCCGCCGCCTCCGGCGGCGCGGCGCCGACAAAGGAAGGTCGGCGTCCCTTCCTGGCGTCGCCGTAGAGGGTGAACTGGCTCACCACCAGGGCCTGGCCGCCGCTCTCCAGCAGGCTCCGGTTCATCTTCCCGGCGTCGTCGGCGAAGATGCGCAGGTGGGCGCACTTTTCGGCCATCCACCGCGCCTCGGCCTCCCCGTCGGCGTGCCCCACCCCGACCAGGATCACCATCCCCGGGCCGATCGACCGCGCCGCTTCCCCCTGGACCGTCACCCGGCCCCGGCGCACCCGCTGCACCACCGCCCTCACGCGTCCTCCTCGTTGTACTGGGTGCGTTCCACCGCCCGCACCCCCTTCACCCGGTTCATGGCCGCGATGACCTTGGTCAGGTGGGAGAGGTTATTGACCTCGACCAGGAAGGTGCCGCGGGCGTCGCCGTCCACCGCGCGCATGCCCGCATTCACGATGTTGGTGCCGGCCTCGCTCACCGCGTTGGCCAGGTCGGCGAGCATGCCCTTGCGGTCCTCGCCGTAGACCAGGAGCTTGACCACGAAGGCCCGGGTGTCGGGGACGTCCCAGGAGAGGTCCACCCGCCGCTCCGCCGGCACCCGGTCCTCGAACACGTTGGGACAGTCCACCCGGTGCACGCTTACCCCGCGCCCCCGGGTCACCACCCCGGTGATCTGCTCCCCCGGCACCGGCTGGCAGCACTTGGACAGCCGCACCATGAGGTTCCCCATCCCCTCCACCCGGATCCCCTCCGGGGCGCGGTTGGCCAGTTCCTTGAGCCGGGTGAAGGGCGACTTCCGCCGGGTCGGCTCCGGCTGCAGGTCCGGGAACAGCCGCTGCACCACGTGGGAGGCGGAGACGTCCCCCTGGCCCAGGGCGGCCAGGAGAACTTCCCCGGATTCCAGGCCGAAGCTCTGGGCCACGTTCACCAGGTCCTTGTCCCCGACCGTCGGTTTCCGGTGGCGCTTCAGTTCCCGGGCCAGCATCTCCCGTCCCAGGGCGATGCTGTCCTCCCGCCTCTGCTCCTTGAGCCAGTGGCGCACCTTCTGGCGGGCGCGCGAGGTCATGAGGAACGAGAGCCAGTTCTCCGAGGGGTGGGCGTTGGGCTGGGTGACCACCTCCACCGTGTCCCCGTTCCTGAGGGCGTAGCGCAGCGGGACCAGGCGCCCGTTCACCCGCGCCCCCACCGCCCGCTGGCCCACCTCGGTGTGGATGAGGAAGGCGAAGTCCAGGGCGGTGGCTCCCTTGGGGAACTGCCGCAACTCCCCCCGCGGGGTGAAGACGAACACCTCGTCCTGGTAGAGCGAGGTCTTCAGGAAATCCAGGTACTCGTCGGGATCGCCGGAGGTCCCCCACTCCAGGGTCCCCCCCACCAGGCCGCCCAGCTTCTCGTCGAGTTCGCCGTCGGGACGGGTCCCTTCCTTGTAGGTGTAGTGGGCGGCGATGCCGTACTCGGCCACCCGGTGCATCTCGTGGGTGCGGATCTGCACCTCCACCACCCGGCCGCCGGGCCCGATCACCGTGGTGTGCAGCGACTGGTAGAGGTTGGTCTTGGGGGTGGCGATGTAGTCCTTGAACCGGTCGGGGACCGGCTTGTACAGGTCGTGCAGCACCCCGAGGGCGCGATAGCAGTCGGCCTTGTTCTGGGTGAGGACCCGGACCCCGAGCAGGTCGTAGATCGCGTCCAGGGGGCGCTTCTCCCGGCTCATCTTGCGGTAGATGCTGTCGAAGTGTTTGGGCCGGCCGGTGATGTCGGCGGGGATCCCCTCTGCGGCCAGGGCCTCGCGGATGGGCGCGATGACCTGGGTCACGATCTCCTCGCGCTCCTCCCGCCGCGCGGCCACCAGGCGGGCCATCTCCCGGTAGGCGGCGTGGTCCAGGTACTTCAGCGCCAGGTCCTCCATCTCCCACTTGATGCGGCCGATGCCCAGCCGGTGGGCCAAGGGGGCGTAGATCTCCCGGGTCTCGGTGGCGATGGCCCGCTGCCGGTCCCGGGGCATGGCGTCCAGGGTCCGCATGTTGTGGAGGCGGTCGGCCAGCTTGATCAGGATGACCCGGATATCCTTGGCCATGGAGAGGAGCATCTTGCGGAAGTTCTCGACTTGTTCCGCCTCGTTGCTGCTGAACTGGAGGCCCTCGATCTTGGTCACCCCGTCCACCAGGGCGGCCACCTCGGGCCCGAACTCCGCGGTGAGCTCCTCCAGGCCGCTGGTCGTGTCCTCCACCACGTCGTGGAGCAGGGCCGCGGAGAGGATGACCGCATCGGTCCGCCCGGCCAGGAGCTCGACCAGAATGCGGGCCACGGCCAGGGGATGGACCACGTAGGGTTCGCCGGAACGGCGGCGCTGGTCCTTGTGGGCCCGGTCCGCCCATTCGAAGGCCCGGCGCACCATGTCCTCGTCCAGCGTGATGCCGGCCTTGTGGACGTCCTCCAGCAGGGGCAGGAGGAGCTGGGCGTGGGCCACCGGCTCTCTCACGGCACCCTCAGGTCCCGCACCACCAGCTGCACGCGGCGCCGCCCCCGCCAGGCGTCGAAGGAGGCGTGGAACACCGCGTCCACCCGCGCCCCCCGCGCCAGGTCGTTCAGCCGGTAGCCCTGGTTGAAGGCGATCCCCTTGAGCTGCTCGCTGCCGCGGGCGAAGGAGAGGGAGAGGTGGCGCTTGCCGACCCTGGTGGGATCGCCGGCCAGGACCAGGCCCCGGGCACCGAAGAGCGGCTCGGGATTCCCCTTCCCGAAGGGCGAGAGACGCTCCATCCACTGCACCAGATCCTCGTCCAGATCCTCCACCGTGACCTGGGCGTCCACGTCCAGGGGGACCGGATCGCTCTCCAGGTTCGCGGCGGCGGCGAGGGACTCCACCCGCTCGCGGAAGGCCTCGAGCTGCTCGCGGCGGATCCCGAACCCGGCCGCTTCGGCGTGTCCCCCGTGCTCCAGGAGCAGGTCGTCGCAGGCGGCCAGGGCGGCGGGAAGCGGAAAGGCCCGGCTGCTCCGCCCCGACCCGCGGCCGCGCTCCCCGTCCATGGACACCAGGAGCACGGGGCGGGCGAACCGGTCCTGGAGCCGGCTGGCCGCGATCCCGATCACCCCCAGGGGCCAGGTGTCGGACCAGAGCACGATGGCCGGGGGGGGCTCGGAGCCGAGCCGGTCCAGGGCGTCGGCCACCACCGCCTGCTCCGCCTGGCGGCGGGCGTGGTTCAGGGACTCGAGGCGCTCGGCCAGGGTGAACGCCTCCACCGGATCGTCGGCCAGGAGCAGGGCCAGGGCGTCGGCGGCCTCCCCCATCCGGCCGGCCGCGTTCAGGCGCGGGGCCACGAAGAAGGCCACGTCGGTGGCGCTGATCCGGGACGCGGTCAGCCGGGCCGTCGCCTTCAGGGCCTGGATCCCCGCCCATTGCGAGCGGGCCAGCTGGACGAGTCCGTGGCTGACCAGGATCCGGTTCTCGCCGGTGAGCGGCACCACGTCGGCGATGGTGCCCAGGGCCACCAGCTGCAGGGCCTGCCGGTACGCCTCGCGCAGGGCGTCGCCGGGGCGGACCGAGGCCATGGCGTGCATGAACTTGGCCGCCACCCCCACCGCGGCCAGGCTGCGGAAGGGATTCCCGGGCTCCCCCCGGAGCGGGTTCACCACCGCGGTGGCCCGGGGCAGGGTCTCCCCCAGCTCGTGATGATCCAGGACGATCACGTCCAGACCGAGGTCCCGGGCCCGGTCCACCTCGGCCACCGCCCGCACTCCGGTATCCACGGTGATCAGCACCTTGGCCCCGATCCGCGCCGCCTCGGCCAGACCCGGCTCGCCCAGACCGTAGCCGTCGGAGCGGTTGGGGACGTAGGGGGTGACGCGGGCGCCGGCCGCCCGCAGGACCCGGGTCAGGAAGGCGGTGCCGGTGATCCCGTCCACGTCGTAGTCGCCGTGCACGAAGATCCCCTCGCCCGCGTCCACCGCGGCCCAGGTGCGCGCCACCGCCCGGTCCATGTCGAGGAGGGACATCGGATCGAGCAGCCGGCCGAGGCGGGGGTTCAGGAACTCGGCCAGGAGGTCCTCGTCGTCCAGACCGCGGCGGGTCAGCACCCGGGCCACGGGACGCGGCATGCCGTGACGCTGCTCCAGGCGATGCACCGCATCGTCCTCCTGTCCCGAGGGCCAGTTCCAGGGACGCACCACAACACTCCTTCTCCGTACCGGCGGTGATTCGCCGTCACAATACAAAACGCCGATCTTATGGTAGCAGTGGGAGGAGCGGGCGTCAGCCCTGGGGCCCGCGCGGCCCCCAGGACGCGGCGGATCCCTACCGCTGGGGTCCGTAGGTGAGGGAGATGGAGATCGGGGACGAGACCCCTTCGGTCTCCCGGACTTCCACGCCGTCCCGGCCGAGCAGGACCAGCGCGCCCCGGGCCGGGTCGGCCACCCAGACTTCCTGGGCGCCGGCGCCGAGGGCCAGCGAGGACGGGGCGGGGAAGCCTCCGGCCGAGACCCGCTCCGTTCCCGACTCGTCCACCAGCACGATGCGGCGGTTCCGGCGGTCGGCGACCCAGACCCCGCCGGTCGGCGGATCCGCGGCCAGGGCCTCGGCTCCCGGATAGCCGGGAAGCCGGGCGATCCCGCCGGCGTCCGCCCCCAGCTCCACCAGGTCCCCGGTTTCCCGGTCCGCGACCCAGACCCCACCGCCCTCGACCGCGGCCAGGGCGAACGGGTGATCCACGGGCACGCTGTTCGTGATCCCGGTGCCCGGCTCCATCCGCACCACCTGTCCGGTCTGGTCGACCACCCAGGCCGCCTCGCCTCCGGCCGAGGCCACGTCCCCGGGGAAGCCGAGGCTGGAGTCCGCGAAGGTGACGGCCCCGTCCGTGTCCAGGAAAACGACCGCACCGGCCCCGGCATCGGTCACCCACCAGCCGCCGCCGGGCACCGAGAGGGCGGCTCCGGGTCGCTGGAAGCCGTCCACCGACCACGTCTCGACCCCGTCCAGGTCCAGCCTCCGCACCTGGCCGGTGAAGAAGTCCAGGACCAGGACCCCGGTCCCAGCGCCGTCGCCGACCGCGGAGGACGCGTTCGGATCGAAGGACCGGATGCGCACCCGGCGCCCGTCCGGGGTCAGCCGGAGCACGCTGCCGGCCCCCGTGTCGTAGACCCAGGGGATGGTCGGGCCGGGGGTGGCCTTTTCCTCGGGCAGTTGGAGCACCACCCCGTTCTCCAGGAGCAGCTCCAGGCGGAAGGTCCGTTCCACCCCGTTGGCCAGCCCCACCCGGGTCACCGTGCCGGAGCGCTCCCCGCCGTCGACCAGGATCTCCCCCGTCTCCACGAGCACCAGACGGATCCCGGTGAGATCGTCGTACCGGGGCACCGACCACTCCAGGTCCACCGACCCGAACCCGGCCAGGGCGTTGAGCCACCGCGGCTCCCCGCCGGTGTCCGGGTTGTTGGGGTCCAGGGGATTGTCGGGCTCCCGGGGGGAGCAGGCGGCGAGACCGGCCAGGAGCAGCAGCCCGACGAGCCGGAGCGAACGGAGGCGGGGCCGGCTCACGGGTTGAGCCTCACCCCGACCTCCACCCCGTCGGAGGTCGGGCGCACCAGCGGCTCCCCTTGCGGCGGGATGAGAGGGCGTTTCTGCTCCCGGGTCAGGAAGTACAACAGGGCCACGAAGGAGACCTGGGCCATGGCCCACCCCACCAGCGAGGCGCGGTCGTAGCGTTCGGCCGTGTCCAGGAAGTCCTGGGCCCGCTTGGGATCGGCGGTGTGGAGGTAGCGGTCGTACCGGTCGTCCGCCTGGTTCTTGACCCACAGAGCGAGGCTGACCCCCCCCACCAGTCCCACGCTGGAGCCCACGATGCCCCAGGTGATCCGCCGCGACCCGGGGCGCACGTCGAGGGCCTCCGGCTGGGGCTCCGACGACTCCAGACCGGGGCGGGCCGGCGGCAGGCGGTCCGGCGCCACGCCGGTCCCGGAGGCCGCGGCCAAGGCCGGGCCGGCCGCGACCTGGAGACAGAACGCGGCCGTGCAGACCAGGGCGACTCCGCGCCGGGGTCTCATGGTTCCCTCCGGTAGATCACCAGCATGCCGTGATCCCCGCCTACCGCCAGCTCGTTCCCGTTGGCCGCGGGGCGGGTGATGAGGAGGTCGGGATGGTGGTAGGACGCGAGGACCTGCCCTCCCTCGAGACCCAGCACCTCCACCCGGCCCCGGGGGGCGGCCTGGAAGATCAGGGAGTCGATCACGCAGGGGGCGGAGACCAGGGGCGGTTCCAGACGGGTCTTCCACAGGAGCCGGAGCGAATCCGGATCGTAGACCCGGACCGTGCCGTCCCGGACCGCCTGCACGATCCGCGGACCGGCCGCCACCGGGGCGCCGGCCGGCATGGCGTCCAGGCGGACGCGCGGGCCGACCTGCCCGGTCCGCGCATCGAGCCGGCCGAGGGTGCTGTCGTCGGCGGCCACCAGCAGGCGCTCCCCGGCCAGGGTCAGGCGGGGCCAGGGCCCGGTCTCCCGGCTCCACACCCGGCGCCCGTCGGCCACGGCCAGGGCGATCACCGAATCGGGACGCACCGGGACCAGGACCAGGCTGTCCGCGGCCGCGACCACCGGCGTCCGCCACCCGGCGCCGGAATGGGTCACCCTCCACACCGTCTTTCCGGTCCGGGGGTCCAGGCGCACCAGGCCCCGGTTGCGGATGGCCAGGACCAGGATGCTGTCCGCGGCGGCGGGAAGCGCCAGGCCGCGCTCCCAGTGCCAGCGCTCCTCGCCGTCAGCCAGGGCCAGCCCCAGCACTACCCCGCCCGGGGCGTCGGTGGCCTGCACCACCAGGTCGCCCTGGACCAGGGGTGCGGCCAGCGGGGTGGCCGGGAGCTTCCGCTTCCAGATCTCCTCCCCGGTCCCGGGATCGAGTCGCACCAGGGAACCTGCGGTCCCCGCGGCCAGCCAGCTGTCCCCGGCCCACACCGCGGGGAACTCCAGGGCCCGGCCCAGGTCCCGCTCCCACACCGCGTCCGGGCCGGTGCCGCCGGTCACCATCGACTCGCCGGTATCCAGGGCGCGCGGCCCGCCGCAGCCGGCCAGCAGGAGCCCGGCCAGGAGCGCCGCCGCGCCGCGACTAGTAGTTGTAGCCGACAAGGAAGTCCACCTTGGTCCCCGGCTCGAGCCGGTTGAAATCGGTCAGCTTGGACACATCGAGGCGCAGCACCAGGAACCCGCCCAGGCTGGAGCGGAACCCGAGCCCGAAACTCCCCAGCACGTCGTCCGGCGCGTTCCCCTCCTCCCAGGCCTGGCCCACGTCGAAGAAGAGGGCGCCCTGGACCGGGGGGAGCCCCACCGTTCCCATGGGCAGGCCCACCGCGATCCCCTCCAGGAGCGGAAAGCGCCACTCCTGGTTCAGGAGCAGGGCCCGGGTCCCGACCAGCCCCCGCCGGGGATAGCCGCGGAAGGACCAGGTCCCCCCCAGCAGAAAGCGCTCGGGCAGCGAGCCGTCGGACACCTCGGCCTGGAGCCGCACCGCGTAGGAGGTGCGGAGCCCGGTCCGGAAATAGCGGCGCAGATCGACGATGGCGGAGACGTTCTCCACCTCCACCCGGTTCAGGTTGGTGTTCATGCCCAGGGTGAGCTTGTAGCGCATGCCATCCATGGGCCCGGTGGAGAACCACAACGTGTTGTCGTAGATGTAGGAGATGTAGTTGACCGCGAGCAGGGCCTGCCGGGCGGGACGGAAGGAATCGGCCTCGCGGTCGGAGTAGAGGGCGCCGAAGCTCGACTCCACCCGGGAGTACTTGGAATAGGGATAGGACGCGTTCACCGAGGCCCCCACCCGGCGCTCGAAGTAGCTGTAGCCCCGTTCGTCCAGGAAGTCGGCGGCGAAGTGGAACACCGAGGCGCCGTAGTTGAACCGCTGCTTCAGGTTCAGGTAGGTCACCCCCACGTTGAACCGTCCCAGGAGGTCGTCCAGCCGATCCGCGGTGTTGGAGAACTGGATGAAGAAGAGGCGATTGCCGAGCTGGTCGCTGAGCAGGGCCTGGAGTCCCTCCCCCACCCCCTGGACCGGATCCAGGGCTACGCCCCCCTGGGCGAAGTCCAGGCTGTAGTGGCTCCGGTAGGGACCCCGCTTGGTCACCAGGCTGTCCGCCCCCACGTGCCAGCGCCAGGTGGGAACCAGGGGCGGGGCGGCAAACGACGCGGTGTCCGGGCCCGCGCTGGCCAGCATCGGATCCACGGTCACCGGCGGAGCCAGGGTGTCCCCCGTGGCCTGCACCGGGGTCCGGAAGATGCCCCAGCGCAGCTTGGCCATGCCGGTGAACAGGAGTTGGCGGCCGTCGGGGAGCCAGGCCGGGCCCTGGGCGCCCCCCAGGAGCGAGGTGATCCGCACCGAGGCCAGGGTGGAGTCGGCCACGAAGATCTGCGGCGTCCCCTCCCGGTCCGAGGAGTAGGCCAGCCGCTTGCCGTCCGGGCTCCAGGACGGGGTGCTGTCGCGCCACGGGCCCAGGGTGGCCGGGCGCACCCGCCCCGTGTCCAGGTCGAGCAGGAAGAGGTTCCGCGCCCCCCGGTCGCCGTAGGGCGTGCGGTCGGAGACGAAGGCCAAAGTCCGGCCGTCCGGCGACCAGGACGGGTCGTCGTCGAAGTAGCGATCCCGGGTGAGCGGGGTGAGCCGCTCGGTCCCGGTGTCGAAGCGGTAGAGATCCTGGCGCCCCCGCTGCGAGAGGGCGGCGAACACCACCGACTTGCCGTCCGGGCTGAAGCTCGGGGAGCGGAGCGAGATGAGCCCCTCGAACTGCCACTGGCCCAGGAGGCGCCCCGCGGCCACGTCGTACAGGAATAGCCCGTCACGCTCGTGGAACTTGCTCACGAAGGCCAGGCTCCCCTCCCGGCTCAGCGAGATCCGGCTCTCGAACCCGTGGAAGGACTCGAACTCCGGGCGCCGCTGCCCCTTCACCACCTCCTCCACGTCCCGTTCCTCGGCCCGGGAGGAGGCGCGGTAGATGTTCATGTAGCCGGTGCGCGGGGAGAGGAAATAGAACGTGTCCGGGTCGAGGGGACTGCCCGGAGGCGGGGTCGCGGCCTGGAAGCTGGGTCCCTTGACCGCCACCGGGCTCGCCCCCAGGGCCATGGGGGTGGCCTCCTGGACCCGCGGGAAGTAGCGGCGCTCCAGCTCCAGGTGCCAGCGCTGGCTGAGTTCCACGATCGAGGTGTGGGTCACGTGCTCCAGGGCCTCCTCGAAGGTGTCCACCCGCCAGAGTTCGTCGTAGATGGCCGGGATCACGTCCGGGCCGTAGGTGCGTTCCAGGTAGCCGGTCAGGTCCTGGCCGATCTTGTAGACCACGAAAGTGCCGGCGTAGCGCCACAGGCCGTCGATCCCGGGCAGGAGGTCGTTCAGGACCATGTCCCCCAGGAACAGGTCCCCGGTGGCGTCCCAGGACCCCGACCAGAGCTCGGCCATCCCCTCGGTGAACCACAGGGGCGGGCTCACGAAGGAGTTCCGGTAGTGGAGGCGGTAGGCGTCGGACATGACCGAGAGCTGGAACACGTGCACCAGCTCGTGCCGGATCACGTGCTCGAAGTCGAAGTAGGAGCCGTCGAAGGGGAGGGTCACCCGCCCCTTGGCGAACTCGGTGAAGCCGGCCACTCCCTCGGGGAGGAAGTAGGGCGAGACGTTGGTCTGCTCGAAATCCTGGTGGCTGGAGTAGATGATGAGGGGGATGCGGCGGGAGACCTCGTGGCGGAAGCGGGAGGAGAGCCCGGCGTAGGCGTCCTCGGCGATGCGGAGCGCGGTCAGGGCCAGCGAGTCCTCTTCCGGGTAGTAGTAGAGGTCGAAGTGGTCGCTCTCCAGCACCCGCCACTTGAAGTCGGTGTACTGGATCTTGTTCTTACCGAAGTAGAGGGTCTGGGCGGAAACCGGCGTCACGGCGGCGGCGAGGCCGGCCGCCACCAGGGCGAGGAGAAGCGCGACGGTCGGGCGAAAACGAAATGCGGATGAGACTTCCATAAGCCGAGTTCTGTCGGTCGCTCCCGAGGGAGCGGCCGGATGGTCATTTATCTGGGAGGCGCGTTGCCGCGCCCCTCGTGCGACCTACCCAAGGGTCCTGACGAAGCGGGTCACTTCTCCCCTTCTATTTGGTCTTGCTCCGGGTGGGGTTTACCGAGCCGCCGGAGTCGCCTCCGACGCTGGTGAGCTCTTACCTCACCGTTTCACCCTTACCCAAGGTAAAGAGTTCCTTGGGCGGTCTGTTCTCTGTGGCACTTTCCCTGGGATCACTCCCGCTGGAGGTTATCCAGCACCCTGCCCTATGGAGTTCGGACTTTCCTCGACGCCCTTGAGAGGGACGCCGCGACCATCTGGAAGTCTCGATCCGCAAAAGCCTTAGCCAGGCTTCGTTCGCAGTATAGGGCAACCCGGTTCCCGGCGCCAGCCGGACCCCGGCCGGCCGGGAAACCGGACCCCTATAAGCCCCGGTCCAGGGCTTCGTTGGCCAGGGCGTCCGCCCGCACGTTCTCTTCCCGGGGGACGTGTCGGAAGCGGATCTCGGTGAAGGCGGGCAGGAGGGCGTGGACCCGGTCGTGGAGGTCCTTCATCCTGGGGTTTCTGACCCGATAGGTACCGTCCATCTGCCGCACGATGAGTTCGGAGTCGAGGAGGATCACCGCCCGCCTGGCCCCGAGGTCCCGCAGCAGCTCCAGGGCCCGGATGAGGGCACGGTACTCGGCCACGTTGTTGGTGGTGTGCCCGATGGCCTCCGAGGCGGTGGCCACCTCGTCACCCTCCGGACCCAGGATGGAGACCCCGAGGGCGGCCGGCCCGGGGTTCCCCCGCGAGGCGCCGTCGGTGCGGGCGCGGTAGACGGGATCGGTCAAGATCCCGGATCCTGGGGATTCCAGAGCAGGAATCGCCCGCAGAAGTCGCAGGTGTGCAGGTGGTCCTGCTTGCGGATCTCGTTCACCTTCTGGGGAGGCTGCTGGGTATGGCACCCCCCGCAGGCGCCGCGCAGGACCAGGGCCACCGCCTGCCCCCCCTTGCGCTCGGCGATGGCGGTGTAGCGCGAGATCACCGCCGGTTCGCAGGCCGCGGTCACCGTCTTCCGGCGGGCCCGGAGGTCCTCCAGGCGCTTGCCGTCCTCTTCGGCCCGGGCCTCGATCTCCGCCTCCCGGGCCGCGGTGGTCCCGGCCACCATGGCCGCCTCGTCCTTGAGCTTCCGGGCCCGTTCCGCCGCCGTCTCCTCCTGGTCGTAGTTCAACAGCACCTGGTCCTCCAGGGAGGACTTCTTCTCCTTCTGGGCGGCGATCTGGGCGTTCAGCGCCCGGAACTCCGCGTTGGTCTTGACCCGGATCTTGTCGTTCTCGAACTTGATCACGTTGGCGTCGGCCTGGGCGATCTCCTGCTCCAGGGCCCGCCGCCGTTTCTCCGCCTCTTCCAGCGCCCCGGCCGCCTCGCGATGCTTCCGCTCCACCGCGGCCAGGTCCTCGCGGACCGCTTCCAGGGCCCGGGGGAGCTGCTCCAGCTCCGCCTCCAGGGCTCGGATCCCTTCGTCCAGGGCCGAGAGGGCCCGCAGGTGTTCGAGGCTTTCGCTGACGGTCAAGACGGGATCTCCTTGTTCCGGCCGGCCGGACCGGCCGGCGCCGGGGCCGCGGCGGCCGCGGGAGCGGGCACAAAAAAGCGTGTGCCGGGAAGCACACGCCGCGGGGAACCGGGGTGGCGGGGGTGATCGGCGCCGGCGGGGCGGCGCCGGGGCGACTCCCCCGCCGAGGGCGGAGGCATCGTTCCCGGACTCCAGCCGGCCGGCCGGAGCCGGGGGTGGTGGGCGAAAGAGGACTTGAACCTCTGACCCCGTGCATGTGAGGCACGTGCTCTACCAACTGAGCTATTCGCCCGTCTCGTCAAATCAGCGGCTCCGTATCGATCGGGATGCGCGGGGCGACGGTCTCCGTCCAACCCCGCCGTGGAAACAGGCCAAGGATGCTAGCACGCGGGAACGGCCTCCTGCAACCGGGCGGGCGCCGGGCTAGGGCTCGTTGATCTGCACCATGGGGACGTTCACCACCAGGGCGTAGTTCTCGAAGGCGTTCGGCCCCTTGCTGGGGATCCGGGGCAGGGTCTCCAGCGGGTGGGCGGGCTCGAACTGGGCGTGGAGCACGTCCAGGCGCACGTAGACCGTTCGTGGCTTGTCGTCGCCCACCTGGAACCACCAGTAGTCCCCCCCGCCGCGGACCAGGGAGTACTTGCCGTCGACGTCGGTGCCGACCGCGGGAGCCACCTGGAAGAGGGCGTTCTTGTCGAAACCGGCCCACATGGTGACGGAGGCGCCCTCGATGCCCTTCTGGGTCACGCTGTGAAAGACGCGCCCGCTCACGCTCTGGGCCACCCAGACCGTGAACCCGGAGCCGGCCCCCAGGTCCTCCTCGACGCAGCCCGGCAGCTCCCCCAGTCCCAGGAGTCCGATCGCCGCCCCCGCCGCCTTCAGGAAGTCCCGCCGGGTGGCGGACCGCGGCCGGGCCGGCATCCGGTCCAGCGAGACGATCGTGATCGGCATGGATGGTTCCCCCCGAGCCCTGACCCGGACCGTTCCCGGGGCGTCCGGGCCTGGCGTCCATTCTAGTCCAGACCACGGGCCCGCTCAAACGGTTCCTGTCCCCCGGCGCGGTCCGGAGCCTGGTTTGACAGCCCTCCGCCCCGGGGAGAATAATCGAGGTTCATTCGTCGCAACACCCTCATGGATTCGCTCAACCAAGGAGCCTTCGATGTCCGTATACACTTTGCCGGATCTCTCCTACGACTACGGCGCCCTCGAACCTCATCTCATCGGGAAGATCCTGGAGCTGCATCACGACAAGCACCATGCCGCCTACGTGAAGGGCGCGAACACGACCCTGGAGAAGATGCACGACGCCAGGAAGAAGGAAGACTTCGCCACCATCAACCAGCTCGAGAAGAGCCTGGCCTTCCACATCTCGGGGCACAAGCTCCACTCCATTCTCTGGAGCAACATGAGCCCCAAGGGGGGCGGAGAGCCCACCGGGGCGGCCAAGACCCAGATCGAGGCCGACTTCGGCGCCTTCGGACAGATGCAGAAGCAGTTCAATGCCGCCACCCTCGGGGTCCAGGGCTCGGGCTGGGGCGTCCTGTCCTGGGAGCCCCTGGGCGGGAAGCTGCTCGTGCAGCAGGTCTACGACCACCAGGGCGAGCACGCCCAGGGCGCGGTGCCCATCCTGGTCTGCGACATCTGGGAGCACGCGTTCTATCTCCAGTACCAGAACCGGAAGGCGGAATGGGTGAACGCGTTCTGGAACGTGGTCAACTGGGAGGACGTGAGCCGCCGTCTGGAGGACGCCAAGAAGGGCATCTTCAAGGCGTAGCCCGGGCCGGAAGCCCGTTCAGTTCCCGGACCGGTTCTCCGATCCGGATGGAGTTCTCGGGGGCGGCGGCGCGGCGACGCGCAGCCGCCCCAGTTCCCGCCGGGCCACGCGATTCCCCGGGTCCAGGCGGAGCGCTTCACGGAACTCGCCGGCGGCCTCCTCCACCCGCCCCCGGGCTGCGAGCACCGTGCCCAGGTTGTTGTGCGCTTTCACGTAGCCGGGGTCCCGGTCCAGGATCGCGGTGAAGGTGGACTCGGCCGCGGCCAGGTCCCCCAGCTTGTACCGGCAGAGGCCGATGTTGTTGTCCAGGCTCAGGACCTGCTCCGGCTTCCCCTCCCCAAGCGCGGCGGCGCGGAGATCCATGAACTTCCGGAGCGCCGCCGCGTAGTCGCCGTCCCGGTAGAGGGCGGCCGCCCGCAGCACCCCCCCGGTTGCCTCCGGGGACGGCCCCGTCTCGCCCCCGCCGTCCACCGCGCGATAGCGCGCGGCCAGGTCGGCCAGGCGCGCCGCCTCCATGTCGCTCCCCATCCGGTGCGCCACCTCGGCCAGCGAGGCGTAGGCGGGAGCGAAGCGCGGGTCCATGGCCAGCGACCGTTCCAGCATGGTCCGGGCCTCGGGGAGTTCCCCCGCATCCAGGTACAGGCGTCCGAAGTTGAGGTAGTCCACCCGCTTCAGGGACTGGGCCCGAAGCAGCGGATCGCGCAGGTTGCAGGCGGCTCCCAGGGCCACCGCGAGCAGGGCCAGGCCCGCGGCCCCCGCCCACGACCGCCAGGCCCGCCCGGTCCCGATCCGCACCGCGCCCTCGGCGGCGAAGAGGAGGAGGATGGGAACGGCGGGAAGCCGGTACTCGGCCGAGACGAAGAACAGCACCGCGGTGAGCACGTGGGCCGCGAGCATGAGATGGAGGACCAGGTGCTCCCGCCAGCGGCGGCGGGCCAGCACGATCCCCAGGAGACCCAGCGGGGCGATGAGGCCGAACCCCAGCGGCAGCCACCGGAGCGTGCGCGAGAAGTCCCGCGCGAAGTAGAAGTTCAGGTTGGTGGGCGACTCGGTGCGGTTCCAGAAGTACCAGAACTTCCGGAGAGAGAGGGCCACCTCGCGGCCGGGATGGCCGAGCGCGTAGCGGACTCCTCCCCGGAACAGGATGGAGGAGGTCTGGGCCAGGCTCAGGTCCCGGCCCAGGGAGTCCGAGAGAGCGGCCCGGGTGCCCCACACCTCCTGCTCGTAGGCCGCGCCCGGGGTGAACGGGGGCATGTGGTAGAGACCGGTGGCTTCCGGGTTGTGGCCGATGTAGAAGGCCGCGTAGTTGGCGGCCACCGGCACGAACCGCCCCTCCACCAGGGCGTTCCGCACCGTGGCTCCCCCGGTCAGGACCAGGATGCCGGCGGCCAGCGCCCCCCAGTGCCCGAGGGCGCGCCGCCGGCCGGGCACGGTGACCACGAAGAAGGCCGGGGACAGGACCAGGAAGAGGAGCAGGTTCCCCCGTCCCAGGGCGGCCAGTCCCAGGACCAGGCCGGCGGCCAGGGCCGTCCCTGCCCGCGGCCGATCCCGGTAGCGGCAGAGCACCCAGAGCCCGGCCACGACCAGGAAGGTGATGAGGGTGGGGGTGAGAATCGCCCCGCTGTAGAAGACCATGGGGGCGTAGACCGCGGCCAGGAGGCCGGCCAGGATCGCGATCCGGCGGTCGAAGAGGCGGCGCCCGATCGCGAAAACCAGGACGCAGGTCCCGGCGTCCAGGACGGCCTGCACGGCCAGCGCGGCCAGGGTTCCGCCCCGGGTGACGGCGTAGACCGCGGCCAGGAAGTACGGGTAGAGGACGTTCATGGCGTAGACGTCCTCTCCGTGGAAACGCCCCTCCAGGATCCGGCGGGCCAGGGCGTCGTAGGTCCGGGAATCGATAAGGAGTTGGTCGGTGAGCGGCGAGGACCGGATGTCCAGGAGATGGAGCATCCGCACGGCCAGAGCGATGAGGAAGATGATTAGGGCGATGGTTCTGGTTTTCATGGAGTGCGGCCGGCGACCGGGCCGGGGGGAGTGTACCTCCGGAGGGCCGGCCGGGGGACCCGGGCCGGGATCCGGGGCGCCGCCGCGAACTGGGGCATATTCCGACCCGCGGAGGGACGACCCCGGTCGGTTCCTAATCCGGGACGCCGGACCCGACGATCACCCCGGGTTAGCGCGTGGAATCAAACCGAGGACCGACAGATGATGCAATCCCGATCCCTGGGCCTGGCCGGCGTGGTCCTGTTCCTGGGTACCGCCGCCACCCTCAGCCTGGCCAACTCCTTCGGCCCCCTGCTGGGCCGGACCGGGGCGTCGGCCGTCGGCACCTACGCCGCGGAGCCCACCTGCAACGACGCCGGATGCCACTCCGGGAATCCCCTGAACCAGAGCGGCACCCTGGAGATCCTCGGCGTGCCCTCGACCTACACTCCCGGCCGGGACTACACCCTGACCGTGCAACTCAGCTCCACCGCCACCACGGCCGACGCCACCCGGAAGTGGGGCTTCGAGTTGACCGCGGTCAGGATGAACGATGGGAAGGGGGCGGGCTCCTTCTCCTCGCCCAATCTCCTGGTCAGCACCGGCACGGTGAACGGCGGCAGCCGTCCCTACATCAGCCACGACACCGACACCAACCTGGCCGGCCAGGCCAGCCCGGCGGTCTGGACCTTCACCTGGACCGCCCCCGCCCAGCAAGCGGGCCCGGTGGGATTCTTCGCCGCCGGCAACGCGGCCAACGGGGACGTCACCAACCTCGGGGACCACATCTACACCGCGGCCTCCGGGGTGTCCCAGGCCGTCACCCCGGTCGCGCCCGTCACCTGGGGCCGCCTGAAGCGCCTGTTCGAGACGGCCCCCTAGGCCTCCGCGCTCAACGGAGCAACATGAGCTTGGCCGTCCGCGTTCCCGCTTCGGTGACCAGACGGGTGAAATAGACCCCGCTGGGCAACGGCCGGCCCCGCGCGTCCCGGCCGTCCCACACCACCTCCCGGAGTCCGGCCGGGCACTGCCCGGCGAAGGGCCGGGCCACCACGCGGCCGCTCAGATCCAGGATCTCCAGCCGGGCGACCCCCGCCGCCGGGAGGGTGAAGGTGAGGGTGGTGGTGGACCGCATCGGGTTGGGCCGGCTCTGGGCCAGACCCAGGGTCCAGACCCGGAGGGCGGCTGCCGCCACCGGGACCGGACCGTGCCAGTGCTCCCCGCCGGTGCGGTCCAGCTCCTGGAGCCAGTAGTCCACGGCGCGGTCCGGGGCCGCCTCGTCGATGAAGGTGTATCCGGGTCCGCCGGTCAGGAGCCGCGGCGTGATCCGCACCCGGCCCTCCGGCTCCCCCTCCGGGGCTCCGGCCCCTCGCGCGGGTTCCTCCCGGTACACGTGGAACCCGGCACAACCCGCGGCGTCCGTCACCTCCCAGGCCAGGGCGACCCCGCCCGCCTCCAGGCGCTCGGCGCGTACCGTGGCCAGGTCCACCGGGACCAGGGTTCCGGTGGTGAAGATGAAGGGATCGGACCAGGCGCCGGAGCCGCCGCTGCTCTGGCCGCGCACCCGCCAGTGGAAGGTGGTGTTGGAAGCCAGGGTGTCGGTGGTCACCGCGGCCGCGGGGAGCAGGTCGCGATCGACGAGGGGGGTGGAGAAGTCCGGCGTGGTGGAGATCTGGAGCTGGTAGGTGCTCGCCCCCTCCAGCTCGCTCCAGGCCAGGTGGGCCAGGCGCGGCTGGCCGACGGCGGCGTCCGGCGGGTAGGTCAGGATCACCCGGCCGGGGTCGTAGCCCAACAGCGACTGGATCGTCTCCAGGCACTGGGTGCCGTATCCGGTGTAGGTGTACCCGCCGGTGTAGGCCCCGGTGCCGCTCACGTCCTCGGTGGTGGGCAGGGCCACCACGCTCGGCTCCACCTGAGTATCGCTCTCCCAGTGGTTCCAGGAGATGACCATGACCGCCTGGAGCTGGGGATCGACGTAGGACCGCAGGAGACGGATGTGCTCCTCGAGCTGCGAGGTGGGCCCGGCCCCGGCGTCGATCTCCCGGGGGACGATGCGGGCGGAGGGGGCCAGGTGCCGCGTGTTGATCCCCGGGCTCACCGGGGGCAGGAACCCCTTGCCGTTGGCCAGCGCGGCCTGATGCCAGACCGCGATGTACCGCGCATTGCCCCCGAAGGCGTTCCCGTCCAGGCAGTAGCCCCCGTCCGGGGGCCAGCTCAGGCCCCGCCACATGGTGACCGCGTCCAGGAACTGCATGTGATCCACGTCCGGGGTGAGGTTCCGGCGAATCTCGTCTCCCACCAGGTAGATATTGAAGCCCTTCTGGAGCAGCTCCTGGCGGATGCGGGCGAAGGCCTGCTCGTAGTCGCCGCCGAACCGCAGGGAGCGGTAGATGAAGACTACCGGGCGGTCCCCGACCCGCAGGAAGTTGGGATGATCGAAATAGGTGTCGGCGATGTAGTTGAAGTCGCTGGAGAGCTGGTCCTCCTGGGCGGGGTCGATGTTCCCCGGGTCGGGGAGGATGTCCGAGTGGTAGTACACCGTGAAGCGGGTCGGCCGCCCGATCATGGCGGGGGCGATGTGAACCCGGAGCACCGAGTCCTCGAGGGCGCTCTGGCCCAGCCACTCGCTGGCAAGGAAGTCGATCCCGTACTCGTACATCCAGTCCAGTTGCTGGTCGATCACCGCCGGATCCCCGCTGTTGTAGAGCCCCAGGGCCGGCGGTTCCGGCGGGGCGAGGACGCCGCGGAAGTAGAACCCGGTCCACCAGTCGCCGCCGCCCCGGCTGGGGAAGAAGTGGGTGCCCACCAGATAGTCCTTGGGGATGTGGGCGCGGCGCCCCGCCGTCTCCTGGCTGGCCAGACCCTGGTGCCCCGCGGTGTCCACGGCGGCGATCACGTAGAAGGACGTGTGATCGAGCACGGCGGAGGCATCCACGTAGGAGGAAGCCGGGGTCGGCACCGTGGCCAGCAGATGATCCGCATCGAGGGGGACGAGCAGAGTGTCCGCCCGGTAGATGGCGTAGGCCCCGACTTCCGGCGACGTCAGCGGCTTCCAGAGGATCTCCACTTCCATCTCCCCGCCGCGGGTGCGGAACCCGGTGGGCGCGGGCAGCGGCTCGAAGCCCACGGGAGCGTCGGAGGGTACGAGGACCGCCCCTCCGTAGAGCGTGCCGTCGTTGCCGTTGGCGGTCTGGTCGGTGATGGTGGTTCCGGTGTCGTCGTCGAAATCCCAGTAGCCGACCAGGCCGGGCTCGTCCCCGGCCAGCTTCACGTGCATGCTGTCGGCGATCTGCGCCTCGCTGCGAGCGCGGCTCCAGATCCTGAGATCGTCAATCTCCCCCCGGAGCCAGAGACATCCGGAAAAGCAGCCGGTCAACTCCCCGAGAAAGAGATCCGACATGTTTCCGGAGGGATAGTCGTTCTCCATCCGGTCGATCAGGGCGCCGTCCAGATAGAAGCTCATGCTGTCGGCGTCCTGGCTCAGGGCCATGTGGTGCCAGCGGTAGGCGTACACCAGGTCGGGGTAGAAGATGAACCCGGTGCCGGAGGCGACCCCCGCTCCCAGGGGAAACTGCGGACCGGCCAGACGGAACTGGTAGCCTCCCCCGCCCCCCCGCATGTCCAGGACGGACTGCTCCCCTCCCGCCTGGCTGGTGTCGCCGATGGAGTGGACCCGGATCCACGCTTCGACCGTCGTCACAGGAAGGACGAGCAGCGAATCGTGCGGGATCACCGCATAGTCCCCGGCATCGGAGAACTGCACGGATTGCTGACCGTGGGTGGGTGCGCTGGAGAGGGCGATGAGCATCGCCACCAGGCACAGAACGAGCGCAACCTGCACGCGTTGACGCATGGGACACCCCCATCGGGGAGGAGCCGGGGATACCGCGATGCTAGCGCAGGGCGTGCTCGCCCGGACCGGAAAAGTGCCGTGAATTTCCACGTGACACGCCGCATCCAGCCGGTCCTTTGAGTCGTGACCCTGTTCTCCGGCGGCGGCTCTTTGCTACCATCCGCCCGACCCCGCCGGTTGCCGTTGCCCGGAAAGGAAGGGACGCCGCAATGCCCCGAATCGACCCGTTGGACCGGGATCAGGCCCCGGCCGCCTCGCTTCCCGAGTGGGACCGCCAGGTCCAGGCCCACGGCCGCATGACCAACATGAAGCGGACGCTGGCCCGGAACTCCGTGGCCCTGGAGGCGTACATGCGCTGGTATCCCCTGCGGGACGAGGTGCAGGCGTTCCTGGGGCGCGACCTCACCGTCTTCTTCGCCCACGCCATCTCCTCCGAGGCGGACTGCCTGGTCTGCACGACCTACTTCCGCAAGAGCATGGTGGATGCCGGGCTGGACCCGGACGACCTCGTTCTGGACGAGAAGGCGATGACCCTCCTCGAGTTCGGCCGGCAGATCGCCCGGGATCCCCACGGGGTGGAAGACGCCCTCTACCACCGGGTGGCCGCCACGCTGGATCCGGACCAGATCCTGACCCTGACCGCCTTCGCCGGCCTCATGGTGGCCACCAACCTGGTGAACGACGTGCTGGGGGTCGGGCTGGACGAGTACCTGGCCGGCTACCGGCCGGAGGAGGACGCATGAACGACCGGGTCGCCTTCATCACCGGAATCGCCCACGGACAGGGCCGGGCCACCGCGCTGGCCCTGGCCGCCGAAGGCGTCCACATCGCCGGTCTCGACGTGGCCGGGCCGATCGCCTACCCGGGCTACGGTATGGGCACGGCGGACGAGTTGCGATCCTTGGAGGACGAGCTGGCCGCCCTGGGCGTGCGCCACGCCCTCTTCACCGGCGACATCCGCGTGGCCGGCGAGGTCCGGACCGCGGTCCAGGGCGCGGTGGAGAGGCTGGGATCGATCGATATCCTGTTCAACAACGCGGGGATCTGCGCCTACGGGCTCTCCCACGAACTCACCGAGGAGGCGTGGGACGCCATGATCGACATCAACCTCAAGGGGACCTGGATCACCGGGCGCGAGGTGATTCCGGTCATGATCGCGCAACGCCGGGGCGTGATCCTCAACAACGCCTCCATCGCCGCCAACCGGGGGATGGCCCGGCTCAGCCACTATGTCGCCTCCAAGTGGGGCGTGGTGGGGCTCACCAAGTCCTGGGCCATCGAGCTCGCCCCCTACGGGATCCGGGTGGTCTCCATCCATCCCACCGGGGTCAACACCCCGATGAACGACGGCCTGGCCGCCATGGAGGGAAAGACGCCGAAGGAGGTGGCCGAGGCCTCGGCCGGGAACCTCCTCCCGGTGCCCTGGGTGGAGCCGGAGGACGTGGCCAACGCGGTGGTGTTCCTGGCTTCGGAGAAGGCGCGCTACGTGACCGGGAGCGAGTTCATCCTGGACGCCGGGCTCCTGACCCGCTGACCGCGCCGACGATGGGCACCGCCCACCGAGACGCGCATGGTGGGCCCACCTGGACTTGAACCAGGGACCGGTCGGTTATGAGCCGACTGCTCTGACCAGCTGAGCTATGGGCCCGGATCGGGGGGGGTGAGCTTAGCAGGTCCGGGGGTTGGCGGGGACGGAACCGGAGGCGCGGCGAGTCCGGTCAGTTCCCCCGCAGCTTGAAGGTGATCGGCATCACCACCCAGACCTCCACCGGGCGGTGCTGCTGCAGGGCGGGCCGGAAGACGGCGGTCTTGGCGCTGGCGATGGCCGCTGCGTTCAGCATCGGGTTGCCCTGGACCACCCGGACCTCCTTCACCCGGCCGTCCTTGCCCACCAGGGCCCGCACCAGCACCGTCCCCTCCACCTCGGCCGACCGGGCCACCTCCGGGTAGACCGGCGGGGTCATGGTGATCCGCACCGGCTCCTCGTCCACCTGGACGAACTCGTTCGGTCCCGGTCCCCCTTCCCCCTCCAGGTCGATCACCAGGGAGTCCCCGGTCCCCGTTCCCAGGTCGCTCATGGTGATCGGCTTCAGCGCCTCGGACATCTCCCCCACGGTGGCGATGGTCGGGGTCTGGGCCATGGCGTCGGGCACCGGCTGGGGCACGCCGATCGCGGGCGGGGCCACCTCCTCGGACACCTTGACCTGGGGCACCGAGGGGGTGGCGATGGACGGGGGTACCCCGAGATCGGCGTAGCGGACGATCCGCACCCGGCGCTCGACCGGCGCCGCCTGGCGGGATCCGCTCCAGAGATTCCAGCCCAGGAAGAGGACCAGTCCCGCGGCCAGGGCCAGCCCGTTGGCCCAGGTCAACCAGCGCGCGCGCTCGCGGCCCAGGGGATGGTCGGCCCCGGTGAGCGGCAAGCGCGGGGCTTCGGCCAGGGAGAAGGCGGCAACCGGGTGCAGCGCCTTCCCTTTCATCGGGTTCATCGCGGCGACTCCGGCGCGGCCTCTGCCG
>Ga0307424_1000055_pt1 | contig 46538 bp, 31 predicted proteins | sample SalMarWE160320MG_FD_202157 | JGI IMG/M metagenome (GOLD analysis project Ga0307424, IMG submission 202157) | Salt marsh sediment microbial communities from the Plum Island Ecosystem LTER, Massachusetts, United States - WE1603-20 | ecosystem: Environmental > Aquatic > Marine > Intertidal zone >... | reverse complement strand
TGCACCGGGACCACCAGTGGGACGGTCTACACCAACCCGACGGTGTCGATCACCAACGTCTGCGACGGCAGTGACCTGTGTGCCACGCCTGCCGGCGGGACCGGCCCGTACACCTACGCCTGGAACGGCGGTGGGACGGCCCAGTGCCTGACCGCTCCGGCTTCGGGCAACTACACGGTGACGGTGACGGACGCCAACGGCTGCACCGGGACCACCAGTGGGACGGTCTACACCAACCCGACGGTGTCGATCACCAACGTCTGCGACGGTGGTGACCTCTGCGCCACGCCTGCCGGCGGGACCGGCCCGTACACCTACGCCTGGAACGCGGGCGGTACGGACGCGTGCCTGACCGATCCGGGCGCCGGGAACTACACGGTGACGGTGACCGACGCCAACGGTTGCACCGGGACGACTTCGGGGACGGTGTGGGAGCTTCCGAGCTGCACCATCGACCCCCCGGATCCGCTTCCGAACTGCATGAGCGCCGGGAACCAGCTGACGGTGACCGCCTTCGGCGGCACGTCGCCCTACAGCTACGAGTGGAAGCTCGTCTCCTCCCCGAGCGGGTGGGAGCTCACGGCCGGCACCATGAGTGCGACCGTGACCTACACCGCCGGCCAGGAGGGTGACGCCACCTTCCGGGTGATCATCACCGACGCCAACACCTGCGTGGATTCCTGCGAGGTGACCTTCTCCTGTATCCCCGAGGCCGGTGTCTTCTGCACCGTGACCCAGGGCTACTGGGGTAACGCGGGCGGAACGAAGTGCTACAACGGCGAGAAGCTGGAAACCCTGGCCATTCTCGACTCGTTGATCACGCCGACCAACCCGCTGGTCATCGGGAAGCCCGGGAACTCGCTGACCATCGTGGACGGCCAGGAGGAGTGCATCGTCGCTCTCCTGCCCGGCGGTGGACCCTCCAAGACGTTCCCGCTGCCCTTCGGGGATCAGACGCTGAACGGCGACTGCACCAACACCGGCACGCCGCTTCCGGTCAACCACCGGAACGGCCGCTGGCGGAACGTGCTCCTGGCACAGACCGTGACCCTGGCCCTGAATACCAGGCTGGACGGCGGTCTGGGTGACTTCGAACTCTGCAAGTACATCACCGTCGCGAAGTTCACGACGCCGGGAGGTTCCTGCGACTTCGAAGGCGCTACGCCGATCGGCGGAGTTACCTTCACGATGTCTGACGAGATCCTCAACAAGCTCGGGACCGGTGCGACGGTCTACGATCTCCTCAACCTGGCCAACTGCGCGCTGGCCGGCGAGTTGACGGCCTCTGATCCCAGTCTCGACACGATTGCCGATGCTGTGGCTGCCATCAACGAGGGGTTCGACGAGTGCCGCTACCTGGTCTACTGCGGCACCAGTCCGCCAGATGAAACCGAGCCGGTGGACACCTCCGGAAACCAGAGGGACAACACCTGGTGGCAGAGTTCCGAGTTCGGCGTGGGCACGCCTGCCCACTTCGGCCTCATGCCGGCGTTCCCGAACCCGGTTCGGGCCACCAGCACCAGCATCCGCTTCGCGCTGCCTGAGGCGAGCAAGGTTCGGATGCGGGTCTACAACGTCGCCGGCCAGGTGGTCAGCACCTTGGTGGACGACGTGATGGATGCGGGCTACAAGACGGTCCAGGTGGACCTCCAGGCCCGGGGCATGTCGCGTGGCATCTACTTCTACAGGATGGAAGCCACCGGCCTGCAGTCCGGCCAGCGGTTCGACCAGACCAACAAGGTCGTCCTGCTCCAGTAACCGGTCTTCAGATCGGACAATCGAAGGCCGCCGTCCCCGGAAGGGGGCGGCGGTCTTCTTTTGGGGCGTGATATCATGGGTTCCGGTCCCAAAGGAGGAGCCCTTCTCATGAGAATCACCGCGCTCAGCCTCGCCGTCCTGCTCGCCGCCCTGCTTCCCGCACCCGCCGCCCTCGCCGACGTGCCCCCGAGCTTCGTCGTGGCCTGGGGAACGGGCGGGAGCGGCGACGGCCAGTTCAATGAACCCCTGGGGGTGGCCGCCGACGAATCGGGCAACGTCTACGTGGCCGATGCCAACAATTTCCGCGTCCAGAAGTTCGACGCGGCCGGGAACTTCCTGCTCTCCTGGGGGAGCTTCGGCACCGCCGACGGCCAGTTCAACGTCCCCTGGGGCGTGGGAGTGGACGCCTCCGGCAACGTCTACGTGGCCGACGCCAACAACAACCGGATCCAGAAGTTCGATCCGTCGGGGAACTTCCTCTCGAAGTTCGGCTCCACGGGGACCGGGGACGGCCAGTTCCACAATCCGGCCCGCATCGCCTTCGGCCCCACCGGGGACATCTACGTGGCCGACCTCGAGAACAACCGGATCCAGAAGCTCGACGCCTCGGGAAGCTTCCTGCTCAAGTGGGGCTCGACGGGGGCGGGGGACGGCCAGTTCAACGCCCCCTGCGGACTGGCCGTCCACAGCGACGGCACGGTGTACGTCTCGGACCGGGACAACCACCGCATCCAGAAATTCGATGCCGACGGGAACTTCATCCTCAAGTGGGGGACCCAGGGCATCGATGCCGGACAGCTCTCCTCTCCCGGGGACGTGGCGGTGGACGTGACCGGGAACGTCTACGTGGCCGACGCCGACAACAACCGGATCCAGGAATTCGATTCGTCGGGGGGATTCCTGGTGCGGTGGGGGACCCTGGGCACCGGGAACGGGCAGTTCAGCTCCCCGGTGGCCCTGTCCATCACCGGGACCGGGGACCTCTTCGTGGGGGACACCAACAACGACCGGATCCAGCGGTTCAACGGACTTCCCTCCCCGGCCCGCCCCGTGACCTGGGGCAAGCTGAAGTCCCTCTTCCGCTGATCCTGGCCCGGCAGGGAAGGGGCCGGAAGCCGCCGCCCGGACGGGTTCCGGGGCATCCGGCCCTGCCGCTCTTGCCCCGCATGATATAATTCTCCGGACGTCGTCGATGGGTCGGGTCCGGTCCGTCGCAGTGCTGTTTGCACGGACCTGGTTCGGTGGGGGAAAGCACCCAGAGGGACAGGCATCTTTTCCACGAACCGGGACAGTCCATGCGCCAGAATTCCCACTGCCCGGCGGCGTTTCCCGCCGCGCCTAAGCCCGCATCTCGCGCCCGCCGATGTTGGCGGCAGGAGGAAGTATGGGCAAGCTTCTCCGCTCTCGCGGCGTCAGTGGATCACCCTGATCCCGATTCCCGGCGGACCCGGCCGGGTCGATGTGGGCATTCTATGAATCGCGTTTTTACGGTCCTCGTTCTCGCCGTGTGCCTGCCCGCGGTCTCGCTGGCCGGCACCGAATCGGCGCCCCCCTTCATTCTCATGTGGGGAAGCCAGGGCTCCGGTAACGGCAGTTTCAACATCCCCCGGGCGGTAGCGGTGGACGGGGCGGGCAACGTCTACGTGGCCGACCGCTTCAACGACCGGGTCCAGAAGTTCACCGGGAGCGGTTCCTTCGTGACCTCGTGGGGCGGTCTCAACAACCCCCGCGGCATCACCCTGGACGCCCAGGGGAACGTCTACGTCTCCGACACCAGCGCCAACCGGGTGGTCAAGTACTCCTCCGGGGGCGGCACCCTGGCCTCCTGGGGCGCCTACGGGACCGGCAACGGGGAGTTCAGCCTCCCCATGGGCCTGGCCGTCGACTCCCAGGGCAACGTCTACGTGGCCGATTCCGCCAACCACCGCATCCAGAAGTTCACCGGGAGCGGCAGTTTCGTGACCGCCTGGGGGTCCTTCGGGACGGCCACCGGGCAGTTCTACTACCCCCGGGACGTGGCCGTGGACAGCCGGGACAACATCTATGTGGTGGAGGTGGGGAACCACCGGGTCCAGAAGTTCACCAGTTCGGGGTCCTTCGTCACCTCCTGGGGCGGGGCCGGGCAGATGAACCAGCCCTACGGGCTGGACGTGGACGCCTCGGACCACGTTTTCGTGGCCGACACCTATTACCACCGGATCCAGAAATTCACCTCCGATGGAATACAACTCACCTACTGGGGTAGTTATGGGGCCGGGGCCGGGCAGTTCAACCAGCCCACCGGGGTGGCCGTGGATAACACGGGTAAGATTTATGTTGTTGACACGAACAACGACCGTGTCGAAAAGTTCGGCGACTCCATCGTAAGCACGATGGCGACGACCTGGGGACGCATCAAGGGTCTGTATCAAAAAGGTGGCTCCTGAATCGAGTCAAGGGGGTCAAGCTCACTCGACCCGGGCCGGTGGCCCGGGAAAGGGGGGTCTGGCGCGTGGGGGACCAGGAACACGAAAAAAAGAGGCGAAACCCGCCTCGCTGCGCGGAGGACGCACTAGCACTATGGTCCCAAGAACACGAAACTCGATCTGGATTCCCTGTCTATTTCTCCTGTTTCCGCTCCTGATCGCCGCCCCGCCCGCCGGGGCGGACAGCGCTCCCTCGTTCCTCATGACCTGGGGAACCCCGGGGAGCGGCAACGGCTGCTTCAACATCCCCCGGGCCGCGGAGATGGACGGCCAGGGCAACGTCTACGTGGCGGACCGGTACAACAACCGCGTCCAGAAGTTCGACGGCAACGGCAACTATCTGGCCCAGTTCGACGGGACGCTGAACAACCCCCGCGGGGTGACCGTGGACGGCCAGGGCAACGTCTACGTCGCCGACACCAGCAACAACCGGATCGTCAAGTACACGCCCTCGGGGGGGGTCCTGGCCTCCTGGGGCTCCTACGGAACCGGCCAAGGGCAGTTCAGCCTCCCCATGGGGCTGACCCTGGACGGCCGGGGCTACCTGTACGTGGCCGACTCGGCCAACCACCGGATCCAGAAGTTCACCACCGGCGGCTCCTTCGTCTCCACGTGGGGGTCCTTCGGGACGGCCACCGGCCAGTTCTACTACCCCCGGGACGTGGCCGTGGACAGCCAGGGGAACGTCTACGTGGTGGAGGTGGGGAACCACCGGGTCCAGAAGTTCAACGCCAACGGCGGCTACATCACCTGGTGGGGGGGCGCCGGGCAGATGAACCAGCCCTACGGGATCGCCATCGACGGGAACGACCACGTCTTCGTGGCCAACTCCTACTACCACCGGGTCAACGAGTACACCACGAACGGGACCCAGATCTGCTTCTGGGGATCCAAGGGGACCGGGGACGGCCAGTTCGATACCCCCACCGGGGTCACGGTGGGACCGAACGGGGCGGTCTACGTGGTGGACACCAACAACGCCCGGATCCAGAAGTTTGGCCAGGCCACCCAGACCGGGATCGCCGACGAGTTGACCCGGCCCGGCCGGCAGTTCCTTCCCAGTTCCCCCAACCCCTTCCGCCAGAGCACCCGGATCCAGTTCGATCTGGCCGAGGCCGGCCCGGCCCGGCTCCAGGTCTTCGACTTCCGGGGGCGGCTGGTGGCCACCCTGGTGGACTCCCCGGAGCTGACTGCGGGGGCTCACACCACGGTCTGGGACGGCCGGGACGACCAGGGGAACCGGCAGGTGGCCGGTGTGTACCTCACCCGGCTGGAGCTGAACGGGAGCGTGGCCTCGGGCAAGATCCTCTACGTCCGCTAACCCGTCCGGGGAGCCCGTCCCGGTGGAACGGGGCCCGGGTTTCTAAACACTTTTTGCGGGCCCAGGACGCGAGAACCCCTCGTGCTCTGGGCCCGTAAGCTTTTGTCACACAGCGAACAATGGGGTATGTCCCCCGGCCATCCGTCGGAATTTTTTACACCTCCCGCCTTCCGGATTGACCCGCTGCCTAGACTCTCCAAGTAGAGCCCTCCTATTCAGTGTCGTGCGCGTTTGGCAAATCGCCAGGCCCGGCAACATAGCGCAAGGCGTCTGATGCAAGGGGGAGAGGGGGCAAGGCCGTGAAACCCAGTCAGCGGGCGATCTCGCGTCGTCCACATCCCGCGTTCGCGTTCGGACTCGTGGCTGCGATTCTCTGCCTGGGGTACCTGGGCGCCCGGAGCGCCTCGGCCCAGATCGTGGAGAAACGACGGGACACCCGGGTCGTCAGCCCGCGTCCGGCTCCATCCGCCCTGAAGGCGGCCCTGGCTCCGGTGGTGGACGGCAACCTGGACGACCTCATCGACTACGTCCACACGCTCCAGATGGACGGCGTGGGCTGCGCGCTGGAGATCACGGACCCCGACTCGGACGTGGTCCTCACCCAGGCCTTCGTCCCCTGCACGCCGCTCACCCCGGTGCCCGGGGGCAACTACTACCCTAACGGCTTCGACCAGACCCTGGCCCTGGTGGCCTTCGACGGCCACGATCTTTCCCTGGGCATCCGCACCGCGGGCATGATCGGCGACCCGGACGGGAACGGGGACCCCGACACCGACTGCGGAACCAACATCCTCGATTCCCCGGGGATCGGTCTCCAGGCCTCCTACAAGTGGTTCCTGGACACCAACTGCGACGGCCCCACCGACGTCCTGATCTACGTGAACAACAACCAGGTCACGGTGAGCGGGGCCAGCTACGACAGCACCCAGTTCGCCTTCAACGGACACGACCTCGAGGTCAAGGTGTACGGGATGCAGATCATCCCGCAGTTCCGGGCCCGGAGCTTCGCCGGCTCCGACGTGGACGGGTTGAGCGAGGACCTCTCCGCCGAGTACGAGTGCTCGTCCCTCACCCCGACTCTCACCGTGCAGAAGAGCGTGGGCGACGTCTGCGCCGGCGGGGTGACCACGGTCGGCCTCAGCGTCACCAACACCAGCGCGGTGGACCTGGATCCGGTGGACCTGGAGGACGGCCTGCCCGAGGGCTTCACCTACGTGGCCTCCAGCGTGTCCGGCCTGGGAGAGCCCACGCAGTCGGACACCACCCTCACCTTCCCCTCGTTCTCCCTGGCCCCGGACGAGGTGAAAATGGTCACCTTCCAGATCCGGAGCCCGGCGGACTGCAGCGGGCAGCACGTGAACCGGGCCCGGGCCACCGGGGCGTTCATCCATCCCTGCAATTCCGAGCCCAACCACGCCCGGTTCGCCTTCGACGAGGGGAGCGCCACCTTCGAGTGCTTCCGGAACGACGTGACCGTGGACAATGTGGCCACCTGCGCCGGGTCCTCGACCCAGATGTGCGCGCAGAGCCAGGGCACCTCGCCCTTCACCTACACCTGGTCGGGACCCGACGGGTTCAACTCCACCGAGTCCTGCATCACCGTCGAGGTGGCGGGAGCCTACTCGGTGACGGTGACCGACGCCAACGGTTGCGTGGGTACCGGCGGCGGAACCCTCACCCTGTACGAGAACCCCACGGTATCGGTCGCCAACGTGTGCCAGGGGAACGATCTCTGCGCCACCCCCTCCGGGGGGACCGGCCCCTACACCTACGCCTGGAGCACCGGCGGCTCGGCCCAGTGCCTGACGGCGCCGGCCGCCGGCAGCTACACGGTGACGGTGACCGACGCCCACGGCTGCACCGGGACCACCGGCGGCACCGTCTGGGAGAACCCCACGGTGTCGGTGGAGAACGTGTGCCAGGGCGGGGATCTCTGCGCCACCCCCTCCGGGGGGACCGGCCCCTACACCTATGCCTGGAGCGACGACTCCCAGGAGCAGTGCGTTGGACCGCGGGCTCCCGCCGGGACCTACACGGTGACCGTGACCGACACCCACGGCTGCACCGGGACCACCACCGGGACGGTCTACGAGAACCCCACGGTGTCGGTCACCGACGTGTGCCAGGGGAACGATCTCTGCGCCACTCCGTCCGGGGGGACGGGCCCTTACACCTACGTCTGGAGCAACGAGTCGCAGTCGCAGTGCCTGCAGGCCCCGGGCACCGGGACCTACACGGTGACGGTGACGGACGCCAACGGCTGCACCGGGACCACCAGTGGGACCGTGTACACCAACCCGACGGTGTCGATCACGAACGTGTGTCAGGGCAGTGATCTCTGCGCCACGCCTGCCGGCGGGACCGGCCCTTACACCTACGCCTGGAACACCGGCGGCTCGGCCCAGTGCCTGACCGCTCCGGGTTCCGGGGCCTACACGGTGACGGTGACCGACGCCCACGGGTGCACCGGGACCACCAGCGGCATGGTCAACCCGAATCTGGACGTGTCGGTCGCGAACGTGTGCCAGGGCGGGGACCTGTGCGCGACTCCGTCGGGGGGCACCGGCCCCTACACCTACGCCTGGAGCACCGGCGGCTCGGCCCAGTGCCTGACCGCGCCGGCCGCCGGCAGCTACACGGTGACGGTGACCGACGCCCTGGGCTGCACCGGGACCACCGGCGGGACGGTCTACCAGAATCCCACCGTGGATCCCTCGGACGCTTGCGCCGGCCAGGACGTCTGCGCCAACGCCGCCGGGGGCACTGCGCCCTACAGCTATGCCTGGTCCAACGGGGGGAGCACCGAGTGCGTGGCCCCCGAGACCCCGGGGACCTACACGGTGACGGTGACCGACGCCAACCAGTGCACGGCCGTGGGTACGGCTACCGTGCGTCCCAACCCGACGGTGACCGTCCAGGATGCCGAGGCCTGCCAGGGGGAGACGGCCGTACTCTGCCCGGTGGTGGAGGGCGAGGAGGGGCCGTTCACCTTCAGCTGGACCGGTCCCAACGGCTTCGCCTCCGGTGACTCCTGCATCCAGGTGGAGACGGCCGGGGTCTACAGCGTGACCGCGGTCGGGGTCCACGGCTGCCAGGGCTTCGGCTCGGGCACGGTGACCATCCACGCCAATCCGGTGGTCACGGTGACCGACGGGCGGACCTGCGAGGGGTACGACGGCATGCTCTGCGCCGACGTGGCCGGCGGGACGGCCCCCCTGGCCTTCACCTGGTCCGGCCCCGGCGACTTCAGCTCGGCCGACTCCTGCATCAGCGTGGGAACGGCCGGCATCTACAGCGTGACGGTGACCGACGCCCACGGCTGCACCGGAACCGGGTCCGGCGCCATGACCGTGAGCCCGTCCCTGGTGGTGAGGGTGGCCGACGGCGCGGCCTGCGCCGGGTCCTCGGATGAACTCTGTGCCCAGGTCGACGGCTCCACCGGCCCCTACTCCTTTGTCTGGGCCGGCCCCGGGCAGTTCGCCTCCACCGATTCCTGCGTGAGCGCCGACGCCGAGGGCGCCTACTCGGTGACGGTGACCGACGTCTACGGCTGCACGGGAACGACCTCGGGGACCATGACCCTCCACCCCAAGCCGGTGGTGGAGGTGGCCGATCAGCAGACCTGCGACGGCACTCCGGCCGGGCTCTGCGCCGAGGTGTCTGCGGGCACCGCTCCCTTCGTCTACCAGTGGGCGGGACCCGGGGACTTCGCGTCCACCGACTCCTGCGTCACGGTGGGGGTGGACGGGGACTACGCGGTGACGGTGACCGACGCCCACGGCTGCAGCGGGACCGGTTCCGGGCACCTGACGGTGCTGCCCAACCTGACCGTCTCCGTGGACGACGCCGGGTTCTGCTCCGGGGGCGAGGCCGAGGTCTGCGCCCAGGTGGACGGGGACTCCGGTCCCTACGCCTTCAGCTGGACCGGCCCCGACGGGTTCAGCGCCGCCGACTCCTGCATTTCCGTCCCCGACCCCGGCTCCTACAGCGTGACGGTGACGGACCGGAACGGCTGCACCGGGACCTCCGCGGGCACGGTGACCGTGTTCTCGCCCAGCTTGGCGATTTCCGCCCGGGGCGACACGGTGTGCGTGGGAGAGACCGCGGTGGTGACGGTGTCGGTGCGGAACACCTCCCCGGGCAAGGAGACCTTCCTCCTCCACTACACGGTGGACGGGGGCCCGGTCACCGAGGTCCCGGTGGGCGACGTGGCCTCCGGGGACAGCACCCAGGTCCCGATCGAGGTGCAGTGCGATCACCCGGATACCGCCGTCGTCTCCTGCACGGTGTCGGCCACCCTGGCCGGCAGCCCGGACTGCATGGCCGAAACCGGCGCCGGCGCCCAGGTGGTCTGCCTGGCCCCGGCCGTCCAGATCACCAAGACCGACGACATCCCGGAGAAGCAGTGCGCCGAGGACGAGACGGTGGTGACCTACACCCTGAAGGTGAAGAACACCGGTCCGGTGGACCTGATGAACCTGGTCGTGACCGACGAGGTCGCCGGCCCCATCGCGTCCTTCGTGGACGCGGGCAACCCCGGCCCCGGGACGGCGCCGGCCGGAGGGACCAGCGGTGCCCTGCGCTGGGAGTACCCGGGCCCGCTGGAGCCTGGACAGACCCTGACCTATACCTACCGGGTCATGCTCTCGGTGGACGGCGACTGCCGCGGGAACCCGACCTACAACACGGTGGCCCGGGCCGAGGGGACCTGCGGTCAGGGGCTGGCCGTGGACACCGACGGGGAGGAGACCTGCATCGTGTGTCCGGCCACCTGCTGGATGACCGCGGGCGGGTTCCTGAACGAGGAGATGAAGAGCGGGCACAAGGAGGACACCTTCGGCGGGAACGTCGGTCCTCCCCCCAGCGGGTCGTGGCAGCACGTGCAGCGGGTGGACAACAAGATCGTGTTCAACTTTCACAGCCACGACGCGAACGTGATCCGCTGCTACCACGACGGCGAGGACGGTCCCTGCAACCCGAAAACCGACGACAACGTCATCGAGTTCGGAGGCACCGGCGAGTACAGCATGGGGAACGGCCCCCGCAAGTACCAGGCGGTGTGGACCGCCCGCTGCGAGGACCACGGGGAGCCCGGGAACAACCCGCGGCGCCTGAACGGCGGCTGCGGGAGCCCCGACTACTACACGATCGAGGTCCGGGACCAGGGGACGAACGAGGTGGTCTTCTCCGCCCAGGGCTTCCTGGACGGCGGGAACGTCCAGATGCACAAGAGCACGGGCTCGGGCACGGGCCCGGCGGTGGTCAACACCACCTTCGAGATCCGCGACGTGATGCTCCAGGCCTTCCCCAACCCGGTGCAGGGGCCGAGCTCGGCCATCCGGTATGCGGTGCCGAACCATCTCGACAACGCCGAGGTCGAACTCAACGTCTTCGACGTCAGCGGCCGGCTGGTCAGGAACCTGGTGGACGACAAGCGGCCCACCGGGCTCTACGAGATCTCCTGGGACCTCCGGGACGAGTCCGGAGCCGGGGTGGCGGCCGGGGTCTACTTCTACCGCCTGAAGGTGGGCTCCGAGCAGAAGATCACCCGGCTCCTGGTCATGAGGAACTAGTGCCGCCTCCGGACCGCTCCGGTCCGGAGGCGACCCTGGGGCTTCGTGCCGGGGGAAATCGATACGGCTCGGTCCGGCCGCCCTGCGGCTAGCGATCGAGCCGTACGATTTTCCGGATCGCGGTCCGGTCTCCCACCTGGAGCCGGGCCAGGTAGAGCCCGGAGGGCGCCGGCCGGCCCTGCACGGTCCCGTCCCACACCAGCTCCTGGTCCCCCGAGCGGCAGGGTGCGGAGCAGGAGGCCACCAGACGCCCGTGCACGTCGAAGATGCGGAGGACGGCCGCAACCGCCGGGACGTCGCCCAGGCTGAACGGGAAGGCCTGGGGGCCGGCCGCGGGGTTCGGGTAGGGGGCGAAGAGGGTCACCTCGGCGGGGGGGGGGATCGCCCCGGTGCCGACCGAGGAGGCATCGGCGGCCACGAAGAGCTTCCCGTAGCCGGCCCGGGGGTCGGGGATCGACGGCCCGGTGGAGGCGTCGGTCCGGGCCCGGGCGCGGAGCAGGCTCCGGGCCTCCTCCGGGGTCAGGTCGGGCCCGCCGTCCCGTCTCCGGCCCTCCAGGAGCAGGGCCAGGGCCCCCGCCGTGTGGGCCGAGGCTTGGCTGGTGCCGGCCCGGACGCTGTGGACCCGATCGGGAACCCGTTCCCAGTCGCTGGCCGGCGCGTCCCGGGAGAGGGCGGCGGCCACCCCGTAGCCCGGCGCCACCAGGTCCGGCCGCTGCACCCCGTCCCGGCGCGGACCCACCCCGCTGAACGCGGCCACGGTCCCCAGGGGGACGTTGCCGAAGCTGGAGGTGGCGCCGCCGGCGTTGGCCCACCGGTTCTTGGTGGCGTAGGCGCCGGTGGCGATCACCGCGTCGCCGGTGGCGGGGGAGGCCACGGTGACCGAGGGATCCGCGTTCCCCAGGGCCGGGCTGCCCGAGGTGGAGAGGCTCCAGTCCACAATCCAGAAGTGGCAGAGCCCGGAGACGGCGCCGTCCTCCCGGGCCAGGCTCACCGTCCAGGTTCCGGGGGCCGGGTGGGTGCCGGCGGTGCCGCTCCGCCACACGCTGACCGCGATGAGCCGTCCCCCCGTGTCGTTCCCGATCAGGTCGTTGTCCACGCGGAAGGTCCCCTCGGGGGTGGAGACGCTGCCGCTGGTCCCGCCCGGGGCCACCCAGCCCGACTGCGCTCCGGAAGGTGTGGTGACGGCCACCCGGAAGGCGGCGTCCGGATCGTGCCAGCCCTCCAGGAAGACGGATTCGGCGAGGAGGGTGGTCGGGGTGTAGTCGGGAACGGTGAAGGGGACGGCGGCCGTCTCCCCCGGGCCCGGATCCACCCGGGCGTGCACGGGCCGGTTGCCGTCGTTGCCGGCGGCCGCGGCCACCAGGCGGCCGGGGCCGGTCAGGGCGGAGACCGCCTCGTCCAGGGCGGAGGACCCATCGTGCCCTCCCCGCTGGGAGGCTACGCTCAGGTTCACCACCGCGGGCTCGCCCAGCTCCCCGGCCCGGGTGAACACGTAGTTCACCCCGTCGATGATCCCGGCGTCGGTGAGGTTGGTCTTGACCACGATGAGGTCGGCCTCGGGGGCCATCCCCACGTAGAGGTAGGGCTGGCCGTTCCCGGCCGCGATCCCGGCCACATGGGTGCCGTGGCCGTCGGTGTCCCGGAACGCGGCTGCGCCCCCGGCGTCGATGCCGGCCCGGGTGTACTCGGTGCCGTAGCCGAAGTCCGGGGGGGCGTTCCCGGCCCAGGTCTGGTCCCAGGCGTAGAGGACCCGGGTGGACCCGGTGGGGGTGACGAAATCGGCGTGGGTGAGATCGAGGCCGGTATCCACGATCCCCACCACCACCCCGCGGCCGGTGAGACCCCGGTAGACCGGGGGCACCGCCCCGTCCGACTGCCAGAGTTGTTTCGCCGCGGTCTCGGGGATGCTCACGTCGGAGGCGGGGCGCACCGGCCGAGCCAGGGAGATGCGCGAGACGCCGGGCAGGGCGGCGAGCTCTCCGGCCCGGCCCAGGGAAGCCAGGACGGTGGTCACGCCGCCGGCCCGGGTAACCACGGTGCCCCCGGCGCCGGCCACCCGATCCGCGGCCACCGGCCCTTCCAGGAGGAAGGAGGCCCGATCCGCGGGCTCCGGGGCGGCCGCGTCCGTTGCGTCCCGGGCCTGGTCCAGGGTGACCCGAAGCCCCGGGTCCACCCGTGGGTCCTCGATCCAGTTCGGGGCCGGGAACCGGCCCTGGGTGGGCGCCGCGACCAGGGCGAGCGCCCCCAGAACGATGGGCAGGATACGCCGCGAACGACGGACTTCGAGTCGAAGCCCGGCGGGAAGGATGAACATGGATGTCTCCGGTTTCGGGATGGGCGGGGCCGTGCGCTGCGAACCGGCTCGGGGACACCCCAAGCGGGGGCCGTACGCGGACCTGGGACCCTCCCCAATGACACGCGGACCCGAGCGGCCCGCACCCTCGGAACGGTGTATTTGCAAGCTACGTGCCAAGATACCGGGTCGACCCGGGGGGGATCGCCCCGGCTAAGCCGTGGCGCGGGGGACATCTCCGCCGGTGGGGGTTGCAGCGGGCCGGAGGTGGAGGCTGCGGCCGCGGCCGCGTCCCGCGATCTGCACGAGGGGACCGGGCGCTTCGCATGCGCCGCCCCGGCCCGGGAGCCCGGTGTGGTCCGGACCGGTGCGGTCTGGTATACTCCTCAGCCTGCCAGCCACGCTCCCGCCGAGGATCCGGATGCCCCAAACAAAACTCCAGGTCGTCGTGTTCGCGCTGCTCGGACTGCCGCTCCTCGCGCCGGGAGCCGCGGCCCAGGCGCAGGGTGATCCCGGCCCGGCGGTGGTGGCGGCCATGACCGGCCAGGGGTTCGAGAACCTGGGGGTGGAGACCGACGGGGGCGTCACCACCGTCTGGTTCGAGAACCGCGTCTACCGCTACGACATGACGGCCATCGGCGCGGCCGCGCTGGTGGCGGGGCGGAAGCTGGACCCGGCTTCGGTGCTCGAACTCGTCCCCGAGAACCGCGGGGTTCCCCTCATCGCGCTCTCCGCCCCGGTCCGGCAGTGGCTGGACTTCCTGGAGGGCCGGACCGACGCCGGCACATTCCGGGAGGAGCTGGCCGTCGATCAGGGACACCGCCGGAACGGCCGGCCCCTGGTCTTCCGGGGACGGATGGAGAACGCGTCCCGCTACCGGATCGACTTGGCCGTGCGCCCGCTCTTCGACTTCCAGCTGGGGAAGGCGGACGACCCCTTCGAGTACACGCTGAGTGCGGCCCCGGAGGCGACCATGAGCCCGTTCCCCGGGGGGCTCCTCACCCTGCAGGCCGCGATCCGCTTCCACAACGACTTCGACCCCTGTGGCAGCGAGGATCCCTGCGGCCCCGCCGTGGTCCCGGTCCGGAACACGCTGTCCTGGGGCGGCTGGCTCCCCCGGCGGTGGCTCCTGGCCGCCAGTGCCGGGACCTTCCCCGGGGACCGCTACGGCCTGGCCGCCCAGCTGGGGAAGCTCTTCTGGGACGGCCGGCTGGAACTCTGGGGCGGGGGGGATCTCTCCGGCAAGCTCCTGTTCCTGGACAATGTGGTGGAGTATTCCAACCTCAAACAGTGGAGCGCGTTCGCTGCCGCCACCCACCGGCTCCGCGGGATCGATCTGGAGACCACGGTCACGGTGGGGCGGTTCCGCGAGGGAAGGGGAGCGGTCCGGGTGGACCTGGCCCGCCGGCTCCACGAGTTCGAGGTCGGCTTCTTCTTCATCCAGAGCTTCCAGAAGGTGCCGGTGAGCCAGGACGACAACATCGGGGACGACAACATCGGGGGGGTCACCCTCCGCGTCCCGCTCCCCCTGCGCAAGGTGGGGAAGCCGGCCGCGGTGCGCCCGGTGACCGTGCCCGCCTTCCCGTTCAGCTACCGGGAATCGGTCGAGCCGATCGGCATCCAGATCCCCCAGTTCGACAACCTGGACCGTCTGCGCAAACGCCTCTATCCCACCTTCATCCTGAACAACCTTGAGGACCTGCGCCGGGGCCGTCCCTACGTCGGGGAGGAGGACCGTCCATGATCGCGCGTCATCTGCCGACCCTCCGGCCCGGGACGCGGTTCGCCGGCGCCGCCGCCGCCCTGGCTCTGGGGCTCCTCCTGGGACTGCCCGCCCCGGTCCGGGCGGGGGACGGCTACGTGGTGCCCAGCGACCTCCGGGGCATGACCGGGCTCATCAACACCCCCACCGCGGACGTTCTGCCCAACGGAACCGTGCGGTTCGGGTTCTCCCTGGTGGACAAGCAGTGGGCGTACCACGCCCGCGGGCGGACCGACAACAACCACTACTTTCTGAGCGTAGGGTTCCTGCCGCGGGTGGAAGTCTCGGTCCTGGCCTCGTACTTCCCGCACGACAAGCTGTCCATCTTCCTGGAGGGCGAGGGGACGGTGGACCGGGGAGGGAGCGGCCGGATCCTGCTCCTGGACGAGGGGCACACCCGTCCCGCGGTGGCGGTGGGGATCGACGACGCCCGGGGGACCCGTCGCTTCCATGCCCTCTATGTCGTTGGGTCCAAATGGCTTAGAAGGCCGGATCTGCCGGTGGCGGCCCATTTTTCTGCCGGCTACGGGTCCACCGCGCTCCGGGCCAAGAACCACATCCTGGACGGCGTGTTCGGAGGCGGCGAGGTCGTGGTGCGGAACACGGTGTCGGTGGCCCTTGACTACGACACCGAAAAGTGGAATACTAGTATCCGTCTCATCGCGTTCCATCGCTTGGCCGCCCACTTCGCGTTTCTGCACCTGGAGGCGCCGGCTGGGGGGTTCACGTGGACCCAGAGCTTCTAATGGGACTGCAACCAGGCGAGCGGTCTGCGACCCGATCCCCCCGGGATTCTCCCGGAACCGGAAGTGTCGACAACGTGGCTTTGCCACTCAGGACGGATTCAACATCCAAAGAGGGAGCCGGTTCATGAAGTCTCTATCACCCATTCGTTCCATCTTTTGGCTCACCATCGCCGTGATGGGCTTCTTCGTCATGGCCGCATCCAGCCCGCAGTGCGCCCGCTCTTCGGACCGTGCCCTGAACCCCACGCTGGACACCCTGGCCGGCGGCAATCCTTGCATCGCTGCGTGCCAGGACGCCTTCAAGGCCGGCCAGAAGGCGGAGCAGGCCCGGCACAAGGCGGCTCTGACCGCTTGCAACGGCAACCCCGCGTGCAAGCAGGCCGAGAGCGACCTGCACAGCGCCATCATGGACGAGCTGGTCTCCGACAAGGACGACTGCAAGCTGGCCTGCCAGCACCAGCAGGGCACCGCCACCGGCGGACAGTAGTCGGTCGACGCAGCTCCGGTTCCGATAGTCGAGTGGACTCTTCCCTCCCGGGAAGGGTCCACTTGTTGTTATGGTCATGTCCGTCGCGGCCTGGGGGCGACCCGCCGCGAGGCCGGGCTCGTCCCGGCCGAGGAGACTGATGCTCATGCACAAGCGCGTTCTGGTCACCTGCCTGTTCCTGGCGCCGTTGCTGGGGTCCTGCAAGGACTCCACCTCTCCCCCCAAGGGAGGCGGCGACACGGCGCCTGCTTTCGTCACCAGCTGGGGGACGTTCGGCACGGCGACGGGCCAATTCGACAACCCGGAGGGGGTGGCCACCGATGCGGCCGGAAACGTCTACGTGGCCGACACCGGCAACAACCGGATCCAGAAGTTCGATCCCGACGGCAACTACCTCCTGTCCCTGGGGAGCGCGGGAATCGGTGAGGGGCAGCTCCTCGGCCCCTGGTCCCTGGCCGTGGACACCGACGGGACCGTCTACGTGGCCGACAGCTTCAACAACCGCATCCAGAAGTTCGACGCCTCCGGCGGGTTCGTGGCCGCCTGGGGGGACACGGGGACCGGGTCCGGCCACTTCATGACCGTCACCGGCGTGGCGGTGGACGGCATGGGGCACGTCTTCGCGTGCGACTCCGGGAACGACCGGATCCAGCGGTTCGACACCTCGGGAGCCTTCCAGCTGGCCTGGGGCGGCCAGGGCACCCTGGACGGGCAGTTCGACAACCCCTGCGGGGTAGCCGCCGACAGCGCCGGCAACGTGTTCGTGATGGATCAGAGCAACAACCGCGTCCAGAAGTTCACCAACGACGGCGGCTACCTCCTGCAGTGGGGCGTCTACGGTGCGGAGGCCTCGCGGTTCAAGTTCGCCTGGGACCTGGACGTGGACGAGTCGGGGAACGTCCTGGTCGGGGACACCTTCAACTACCGGATCCAGGAGTTCACCGGGAGCGGGACCTACGTGACCTCGTGGGGAACCAAGGGGACCGGGGACGGCGAGTTCGACGAGCCGGTGGGGGTGGCGGCCGGCCCCATGGGCGCCATCTACGTGGCGGACAGCGTCAACAGCCGGATCCAGAAGTTCGCGGCCCAGGCGCCGGCGTCCGCGGCCCCCTGGCGCCGGACCCCCTCCCCGCAGGATTCCCGCTAGCCCCCGCGGTAGCCGTTCATGAGGGGTCCGGGCCAGCTCCGAACCGGCCCGGAGGCGCCGTCCGGGCCCACACCGGGGCCCCGGGACGCGCTCCCGGGGCGCCCTCGGGCCGGGCCCCGGTGGCCGGTCCCCGTCCGAGCCCGGATCGTGTCGCCCGCGAGCCCCTTCCGGGCCGGAATTCGACCCGTTCCAGCCCTCCCACCCCCTGTTTTCGCCAAAGTTCCGGCCCCCCGGGGCCGATACCCAGGGAGGGAAAGGACCCGGCATGGGGCCGGGGTCGGACCGCGCCAATGAAGAGCCCGGGAGAGACCGTTCGAGCCGTCATCATCGCCGAGGGGGGATGCGCACGGTTGCGGCCGCTGACCGACCACCTCCCCACCAGCCTGGTCCCCGTGGGCGGTACCCCGCTTCTGGACACCCAGATCCAGACCCTGCTGCAGCTCGGGCACGAGAACGTCACCGTGATCGGCGGCTACCGGGCGGCCCAGGTCGAGCAGGCCTGCCGGTCCTACCCGAGCGTCCAGTTCCGCACCAATCCGGACTACTCGCGCGAGGAGCCCAAGCTCTCCGCGCTTTTCGCCGCCGGCATCCCCTCCGGGACGGGCCCGATCCTGGTCCTGCGCGGCGACCTGATCGTGGCTCCGGCCCTGGTCGAGGCCGCGGCCGGCCGCTCGGGCACCGACGCCTACATCGGTTCCGCCTCCGGGAGGTCCATCGGCCTCTATCGCCTGGAGGCGGCGTCGATGGAGGCCCTGCTGGAGACGGGCCGGGAGGGGACGGGCCGCGACCTGTTCTCCTTCCTGGACAGCCACCTCAAGCAGGGGGGAGCCGAGTGCCTGCCGGCCGGAGACCGCCCCTGGGCCCGGGTGGTGACCATGGAAGACCTGGCCCGGGCCTTGAAGGCCCACCGGGAGGCCACGGCGGCGCGGGTCGAGGACTCGGAAAAGCAGCTTCAAGAGACCCCCCCTCAGGCGGTATCGTCTCCGACCCCGGTCGGGACCCTACGGCCGGTCCTCCGTGGTGTCGTGGGGGATGGGGCGGAGGCGCTGGAACCCGATGGCGGGCTTCCGTTTCTTCCCAGACCACTCCTTCGCGTCCTGCATCGATGAGAATGGCGGGGGGGCGGGAAGGCCCCGAAAACCCCCTAAATGTTGTTTTTTTCATCGGTTCGTGGTAAGCTCTATGTCTCTCGGAGAAGTAGCAGCTCGTACGGGAGCCGTCCGCCATCCGTGGCGCTCCCTGGGGGACCCCTCGGGCCCACCGACCGACATCCTTGCCCAGCTATCAAGATGACGTGGATGCCCATCACGCTCGCTAAAGCAGTTCGATCCACCACGACCCGAATGGCCGGGGAGCCTCCCCCGGTTCTCGATCCCGTACCCGGACACCGCATTGCCGCCGTCCTGGCCGTCCTCGACGCCGCGGTCTTCGGAGCGGTCTTCCTCCTGGCCCACGGGCTGGGCTGGACCCCGGCCGGCTCCTGGACCGGCAACAACCTGAGCGCGGCCCTGGGCGTCGGCCTGGCCCTCGGGGTGTTCGCCCTGTTCGGCCTCTACGATCCCGGCCACGCGGCCCGGGGATGGCTCCAGGGGGTGCGCCTGCTGCGGGGGTGGGCGGTTCTCCTCGGCACCGGCTTCCTGATCGCCGTCATGAACCGCGGCGACTCCGTGAGCCTGTATCCGATGCTGCTCCTGAGCCTGGGTGTGCTGGGAGCCGGGGCCATCCGGCTCACCGCGCTCCGCACCTGGCTGGTCACCCGGCACGTGGAGGCCATCCGCGGGGCCAGCGTGATCGTGGGCACCGGCCCCCTGGCCCGCCGCATGGCCGGCGCCTGGTCCAAACGGAAGGACTGGGAACCGCGCCTGGTCGGCTTCGTGGACGATCCGGGTCCGTTCCCCTCGCGTCCCGCCCGCCCGGTCGACGACCTTCCCGCCCCCTATCTGGGCGGGCTCGACCAGGTCCGGGAACTGGCCCGCGAACATCGCATTTCCCACGTCCTGGTCGCCCGCGAGGATCTTTCCCGCGGGCGTCTGGTGGAACTGGCCCACCAGTGGCTGGAGGACGATCTCAAGGTGAGCCTGGTCTCCAGCGCCTTCGAGGTCATGGTGGCCCGGGCTTCCGCGTCCCTCATGGGGGGACTCCCCCTGGCCATCCTCCAGCAGTCGCCCCAGCGGGGCTGGGGGCTCCGGTGGAAGCGGCTCCTGGACGTCGGCCTGGTCACCCTGGGCGGCATCGTGCTCCTGCCCCTTCTGGGGGTGATCGCCGTGGCCATCAAGGCCACCTCCTCCGGGCCCGTGCTCTACAAGCAGCAGCGGATCGGCCGCAACGGTCGCGTCTTCACCCTCTTCAAGTTCCGCAGCATGCTGGCCGACAACGACGACCGTCCCCACCGGGAGTACGTGGAGGCCCTGATCCGGGGCGAGCCCGCGGGCATCGATGTCGGGGGCGAGAAGGTCTACAAGCTGGTCAACGACCCCCGGATTACTCCGCTGGGACGCTTCCTCCGGGCCACCAGCCTGGACGAGTTCCCCCAGCTGTGGAACGTCCTCCTGGGCGACATGAGCCTGGTGGGACCCCGCCCCTGCCTGCCCTACGAGTGGGAACTCTACGAGGACTGGCAGCGGGCCCGGCTCAAGGTGCTCCCCGGGATCACCGGGTTGTGGCAGGTGAGCGGCCGGAGCCAGGTCCCGTTCGAGGAGATGGTGCTCCTGGACCTGCACTACATCGCCAACTGGTCCTTGAGCCTCGATCTCGCGTTGCTGTTCAGAACCGTGCCCGTCGTACTCAACGGGAGTGGCGGACATTGATCGTCCCGTCGGGAAGGAACTTGCGCTCATGATCAAAGTCGGCGTGATCGGCTGTGGATACTGGGGACCGAACATCATCCGAAACCTGGTCGAGCATCGGCGGACGAGTTCCGTCATCGTCTGCGACCTGGACCGCACCCGGCTGGACCGGGTGAACTCGCGGTTCCCGCTGGGGGGGACCACTACCGACTTCCAGGATCTCCTGGACGACAAGGAGATCGAGGCGGTCTTCATCGCCACCCCGCTGTCCACCCACTTCCCCCTGGCCCAGCGCGCCCTCCTGGCCGGCAAGCACGTCTTCGTGGAGAAGCCCTTCGCCCGTACCACCGCCCAGGCCCAGACCCTGATCGACCTGGCCAAGGAGCACAACCGGGTGGTCATGGTCGGGCACACCTTCGAGTACTCCCCGGCCGTGGTCAAGATCGGCGAGATCATCGACTCCGGCGAACTCGGGGACATCTACTACATCTCCTCCAGCCGGGTGAACCTGGGGATCCACCAGAAGGACGTGTCGGTGGTCTGGGACCTGGCCCCCCACGACCTGTCCATGATCTTCTCCTGGCTGCGGGAGTACCCGGTCAAGGTCAGCGCCATGGGCCGGGACTACGTGCAGCCCGGACTCCCCGACGTGGCCTTCGTGGACCTGATGTTCGGCTCCGGGGTCCTGGTGCACGTGCAGGTGTCCTGGCTCGCCCCGTCCAAGCTGCGCAACACCACCATCGTGGGCTCGCGGAAGATGGTCGTCTACGACGACACCGCCCACCTGGAGAAGGTGAAGGTCTTCGACAAGGGCGTCCACTTCAAGGATCCCGAGACCTTCGGCGAGTACCAGCTCTCCTACCGGGCCGGGGACATCGTCTCCCCCAAGGTGGACTCCTACGAGCCGCTGCAGGCGGAACTCACCGACTTCCTCACCGCCGTCCAGGAGCCGGGCCACGTGGCCCGGGTGAACGGATACTCCGGGCTCCGGGTGGTGCGGGTGCTGGAAGCGGCCCAGTACTCCCTGGAGCAGGGCGGGGAGCCGGTGGATCTGGCCTGGGAGGAAACCAATCCCGCCGGCCCCGTCCGCGTTTGAGCGACCCGTCCATGGAGATCCAGCGCTTCGAGAACGTGACCCTGGGCGAGGGAGCCATCCTCCACGTCCCGCTCATCCTCGGCTTCCCGCCCCGTGGACGCGCTCCCGGGGAACTCCCCCTGGTGATCGGGGCCGGAGCCGTCCTGCGTCCCTTCACCACGATCTACGCCGGCTCAACCATCGGGGACCGCTTCCAGAGCGGGCAGGGGGCCTCCATCCGCGAGGACAACCTGATCGGGGACGACTGCTCGGTGGGAACCAACGCGGTCCTGGAGTACGGTAACCGGCTGGGGCACCACGTCCGCGTCCACAGCGGCTGCTTCCTGGAGGACGTGACCATAGGCAACCACGTGTTCCTGGGGCCCAACGTGGTGTTCACCGACGATCCCCATCCCGCCTGTCCCCGCTACCAGGACTGCAAGGGCGGGGCCACGGTGGAGGACTTGGTCAAGATCGGGGCCAACGCCACCATCCTCCCCGGGGTCCGGATCGGCCGCAACAGCCTGGTCGGGGCGGGGGCGGTGGTGTCCGAGGACGTCCCCCCCGACGTGGTGGTGGCCGGCTCCCCGGCCCGGGTGGTGAAGCGGATCGACCAGCTCAAGTGCTGGCCCGGCTTCTTCGAGCGTCCCTACGTCTGGGAGCCCTACGGGCCGGTTCCGCGCCCGAAATCGTAGAATGCGGGCGGGTTTTCCGGGGTAACTGAAGTGGGGGCCGAATCAGGCCGAAAATACGGGGAGAGGCCTAGGCCTCAGGGAGGGCCCCGGAAATGAACCATACCCCGCGCCAAGAACTCGAATCCCGACTGGTCAAGGTCCAGGCCAAGCTCCGCAACCGGAACCTGGACGGGGCCCTGATCCTGCAGAAGGCCGATCTCTTCTACCTCACCGGATCCACCCAGAACGGGGTCTTCTTCGTGCCCGCCGACGGGGAGCCGGTGTTCGCGGTGCGCCGGTCCGCGAACCGCGCCCGCTCCGAGAGCACCTGGAAGGAGATCGTCCCCCTTTCCCGCATGAAGGAACTCCCCGGCCTCCTGGCCGGCCGCGGCTACGGGAACCTGGGCCGAATCGGGGTGGAACTGGACGTGCTCCCGGCGGGCCTCTACCTCCAGTTCGGGGAGTTGTTCGAGGGCGCGATCTTCGAGGACATCACCCCGCTCCTTCGCGAGACCCGCATGGTCAAGAGCCGGTACGAGATCGAGCGGATCGAGCAGGCGTCCGAGCAGCTCCGGCAGGTCTTCGCGGAGATTCCGGCCATGATGCGCGAGGACTGCGCCCGGGAGATCGACCTTGCCGCCCGCATCGAGGGGGCCCTGCGGCGCCGCCGCCACCAGGGGCTGATCCGGGTGCGCCGGTTCGGGCAGGAGATGTACTTCGGTGCGGTCAGCGCCGGAGCCAGCGCCAGCTATCCCACCGATTTCGACGGCCCCGACGGGGTCGAGGGCCTCTACGCCGCGGTTCCCCAGAGCGGGGGCGAGCGCCTGCTCCGGCGGGGGGAGCCGATCATGGTCGATCTCTGCGGCGGCTACGAGGGGTACATTGCGGACAAGACCCGCATCTTCGTGCCCGGCGGTCTGCGGGACGAGGAACTCCTGCGCGCCCATCACTACGCCCTGCAGATCCAGGCCGAGATCCAGACCCGCATGCGGCCGGGCGCGCATACCGGACGCATCTACCAGGCCATCGAGGAGATGGTCCGCGAGTCCCAGTTCGCGGGCAACTTCATGGGCTACGGAGAGAACCGGGCCCGATTCGTGGGCCACGGGGTCGGCCTGGAACTGGATGAACTCCCCGTCCTCACCACCCGGAGCGACGTGGTGCTCAAGGAGGGGATGGTCATCGCGGTGGAGCCCAAGTTCTTCTTCGGGGACCGGGGAGGAGTGGGGATCGAGAACACCTGGGTGATCACCCAGGAGGGCTGCCGGAACCTCACCGCGGACGAGGACGAGGTCGTCGCCGTCTAGCCCCCGGGGGCCGGCCCTCGGGGGCCGGCTCGCCCCGTTCCGGGGTCTCCGGAGGCCCCGGGCCGCCTCCCGGTCCAGTTGACCTATCCCCCTGGAATTCCTAGAATAATCTGCCCTCGGAACACGCCGTTCCCCGGGGCCAGGAGGAGTGAACGCTTGAGTGCCAAGGCGGACGTCGTGAACCTGGGAAGAGCCCTTCTGGTTCTGGGAGGGCTTGCTTGGTGTCTGGTGCCCGGTGCGGTTGCCGCCCAGGATGCCCAGGACGCGCCGGAGGGCCCCACCGAGGCGGTGGGCGACGCGGGCGACGCCCTGGAGGCCGGGCAGCCGGTTCTGGACATCGCCTCGGAGGACGGGGAGGGGCTGGAGGCGGCCATCTCCGGAGCCGATTACCGCCTGGGACCGGGGGACGTGCTGGCCATCAGCATCTGGGGGCCGCAGCCCTTGGCCTACCGCCTGGCCGTGACCCTGGAGGGGAACCTGCTCATCCCCCAGGTCGGGGAGATCGCGGTCAACACCCAGAAGCTCGAGGACGCCAAGACCCGGATCACCGAGGCCATCCTCCGCGTCTACCGGAACGTGGAGGTGACCGTCACCCTGACCCGGCTCCGCCGGTTCCAGATCCACGTCCTGGGCCAGGTGCGCTCGCCGGGTACCTATACCGCCACCGCGGTCAACCGGGTCTCCTACGCGGTGGCCCGAGCCCGCGGGTTCACCAAGGACGCCAGCCAGCGGCGGATCCTGGTCCAGACCCGGACCGACTCCCTGCGCACCGAGGCGGATCTCTTCTCCTTCCTGAAACGGGGGGACCTTTCCCACAACCCCTACCTGCGGGACGGCGACAAGGTCTACGTGCCGTTCAGCCACGAGCGGTTCCAGGTGGTGGGGCAGGTGAACGATCCGGGCAGCATCCAGTTCCTCCCCGGGGACCGCCTGAGCGACGCCCTGCGGCTGGCCGGCGGGTTCACCCAGGCCGCCTTCGTGGACACCCTGGAGGTGGCGCGGTACACCCCCGGGGCCGCCGAACCGATCCGGTTCCAGGTGGTGGCCGGGGGCGGTTTCGTGGCCCCGTCCCCCCAGGGGCTGCCGGAGATCCTGGGCACCTACACCCCCGATCCCGACATCGTGCCCCCCGGAGCCCATCCCGAATACCCCGACTTCGAGCTGCAACCGGACGACATCATCTTCGTCCGCAGCTATCCCCAGTTCCGGCTGCGGCGGCTGGTGGAGATCCAGGGCGAGGTGAGGTATCCCGGGGCCTATCCCTACGTGGACGGGCAGACCCGCCTCTCCGATCTGGTGGAGATGGCCGGCGGGCTCACCGGGGAGGCCACCCTGATCGGGGCCAAGCTCATCCGCCGGGAGAAGGTGGGCCTCACCGATCCCGAGTTCGAGCGGTTGAAGAAGATGAACCCCGCGGACATGGACAAGGAGGAGTACGCCTACTTCAAGGCCAAGTCGAGGGAGGTGCGGGGGGAGATGGTCGTCGATTTCTCCCGGGCCCTGGAGAACCACGACCCGGACGAGAACGTCCTGCTCTACCGGGGAGACCTGGTGGTGATCCCCCTGCGCAAGAACTTCGTCAACGTGCTGGGCATGGTGGAGAAGCCCGGCAACGTGCTCTACCGTCCCGGGCTCCGGGCCAAGGACTACATCAACCGGGCCGGGGGATATGCCGAGGACGCCAGCAAGGGGAAGTCCCGGGTGATTCCCGCCGCCGGAGGCGCGTGGATGAGGCTGGGAGAGGCGGGAGCTCTCGATCCGGGCGACGTGGTTTTCGTGCCCGAGAAGCCGGAGCGGGATCTCTGGAAGATCTTCCGCGACGGGCTCACCGTGACCGCCCAGATCCTCACCGTCTACCTGGTCGTGGATCGCGCGCTGCAGTAGCGGCGCGCCGCGAAGGAAACACGCATGGACCCCACACAGAGCCCCAACCGGTCCGGATGGTCCCGGGATGCCTCCATCACCGGCCTGGCCCGGGTCCTGCGCCGGTGGCGCCGGCCCTTCCTGATCATGGCCCTGGGGCTGCCGTTCCTCACCGCGGTCATCATGGTCATGACCAAGAACCAGTACACCTCCACCGGAACCATCCTGGTGGAGACACCGGAAGGGGGCATGGGGACGGACCTGCTCTCCCAGGTCCGGAGCATCACCGGGCTGACGCCCCAGGCCCCGCCCACCGAGATGTACCTGGCCATCCTGCGCAGCGACCGGGTCCGGATGGCGGTGGCCGAGTCCCTGGGACTCTCCGATTACTACGACGTCCAGGCCGGCTCCGAAGGGGAGCGGGTGGAGAAGACCCTGCGCCGTATGGGGAAGACGGTCCAGTTCAAGAGCGACGAGCTGATCTCGATCGCCATCGAGGCCACCGACCCCGATCCCCAGAAGGCGGCGGACATCGTCAACGCCTTCCTGAACCAGCTGGAGATCGCCAGCCAGTCCATGGCCCTGTCCCGGGCCCGCCGCACCCGCCGCCTGGTGGAGGACGACCTCCGCACCACCAACACCGAACTGGATTCGAGCCGGGCCCGGATGCGGGACTTCCAGGAGACCTACGGCGTCTTCGCCATCGAGAAGCAGACCGAGGGCACCCTGGACCTGATCGGGACCCTGCAGACCCAGCTCCTGGCCGCCCAGACCAAGCGGGACCAGCTCGAGGGCTTCACCAGCGAGAAGTCCCTGCAGATCCGGAACCTGGATCTGGAGATCCAGGCCCTGACCACCCAGATCAAGCAGCTGGTGGTGGGGGACCTGAGAAAGGTGGCGGTCCAGAAGAACGCCTCCGACGGGCAGGCCACCGAGCTGGCCAATCGCCCCAACGACTCGTTCTTCATCCCCCTCACCGATCTCCCCGAGCTGGCCAACGAGTACGCCAAGATCAAGATGAACCTGGGGGTCCAGGAAGCCAAGTTCCAGGTGCTGGCCACCGAGCTGGAGCAGACCAAGATCGAGGAGAGCCAGTCCGTTCCCACCTTCGAGATCCTGGACTGGGGCCGCCGCCCCTACCGGAAGAGCAGTCCCAAGCGCACCATCTACGTGCTGGCCGCGCTGGTGGGCGGACTCCTGGGCGGGGTGCTCATGGTGGTCATGCTCGACGACCTCTCCGAGCGGGTGGATGCGGAGGCCCGCGAGGAACTGGCCGGGGTCCTGCCCGGGTTCCTGGCCCGGTTCATTCGCCGGTAGGCGGCGCGCCGCCGCCGCGATCGGGACACGCAAGTCATTGTCCTGCAGAAAGGTAGAAGGATCATGGAAGGGAAGCGGATCGCCGTCACCGGGGGGGCCGGATTCCTCGGCTCCCACGTGGTCCGGGAACTCCTGGCCAGCAAGAACGAGGTCGTCGTCCTGGACGACTTCTCCAACGGCAAGCGGGCGCATCTGCGGGAGTTCGAGGACGCCCCCGGCCTCCGGGTCCAGGAGGGCGACATCACCGTCCCCCGGGATGTGGAAGCCGCCTTCGCGGGCGCCGACATGGTCATCCACCTGGCCGTCCTCGGCCTGAGGCAATCGATCAAGGAGCCGCGCCGGGTGAACCAGGTCATCGTGGACGGGACCCTGACCTGCCTGGACGCGGCCGTGGCCGGCAAGGTGAAGCTCTTCCTGAACTGCTCGTCCTCCGAGGTGTACGGGAGCGCGGTCACCGTGCCCATGGACGAGAACCATCCCCTGAACCCCGAGACCCCCTACGCCGCGGCCAAGGTCGCCCAGGACAAGTACGTCTACAGCTACGGCCGGACCTACGGCCTCCCCTGGGTCACCATCCGGCCCTTCAACATGTACGGGCCCAACTCCCACTGGCAGGGCTATCGGGGGGAGCTCATTCCCAAGATGATCGTGCGGGCCATGAACAAGCAGCCCCTGGTCATCTTCGGGGAGGGGAACCAGACCCGGGACTTCATCTACGTGGAGGACGCGGCCCGGGCGGTGGTCACGGTGGCCGACACCCCCGGTTGCCTGGGTGAGACCATCAACTTCTCTTCCGCGCGCGAGGTGTCGGTACGGCGCATCGCCGAACTCATCTGCGAGAACCTGGATCTCGACCCCGGGACCATGATCCAGAAGCAGCCCCCCCGTCCCGGGGACGTGATGCGCCACCTGGGAGACAACGCGAAGTTCCAGAAGCTGCTCGGGTTCGTTCCGGAGGTCCGGATCGAGGAAGGGATCGCCCGCACCATCGAGTGGTTCCGGTCCCTGCCCATGAGCGCCGAGGAGCTGCTCTCCCAGGAAGTGCTCCGGGCCTGGGAGTAGGGTTGCTCTCGGGACGCCGGATCCTGGTCACCGGGGCCACCGGCCGCCTGGGGACCGAGTTGTGCCGGCGCGTCGAGGAGCTGGGCGGAGAGCCGATCCCCCTGGTCCTGGACGGCTACCCGGAACACCCCAAATCCGGAACCTGGACTGCGGCCGCCCCGCCCCGGCCGGTACGGGGCGCAGCCGATCTCCGGGGCCTTCCCGACCCGGACGCCGCCGTGCACCTGCACTGGAAGGTGGACCGGTCCCGCCCCTTCGCCGAGCAGGTGGAGAACGAGATCCGCTGGAACGTGACCGGCCCCGCCTTCCTCTGGGAGTGGCTGCGGGAGCGCGCCCCCCGCGCCCTGGTCAACGTCTCCTCCATCCGCGTCTTCGGCCCGGCCAACCCGAATCCGGTCCGGGCCGACGATCCGCCCCGGCCCGACACTCCCTACGGCGCGGCCAAGCTCCTGGGCGAGGTCTTCCTGGACGCCTGGTTCGGTGAGTCGGCCGCGGTCGGCCACCTCCGCCTGGGGTCGGTCTGCTCTCCGGCGGAACATCCGAGCCAGCTCATGAGCCGGCTGGCCGCCAGCCTGGTCGAGGGGACGCGGATCACCGTCAACGCCGGCCACTTGGTGAACCTGCTGGACATCCAGGAGGCGGTGGATCGCATCCTGGCCGCGGCCCTGCTCCCGGCCCGGGGACGGTACCTGGTGGTGGCCCCGCCGCGCCCGGTGGAGGTCATCGCCCGGCTCATGGAGGCCGCGGCCGGCTCGCGGCTCAATGCCGACTTCACCGACCTGGCTCCCGGGGTGCCGGATCCGGAGTTCATCTCCGACCTGGACCGGCTGGGAGGGGACTGGATCCGGAAGGTGCCCCTGGAGACCGCGGCCGCGCGCATCCTGGCCGCCCGCCGCACCCGGCCCGGAGGCGCCTCGTGAGGCGGCGCTGGCCCTGGGTCCTGGCGCTGGCGCTGGCCGCCTGGGGGGTGGAGTTCGGGCTTTACCTGGCCGAGCCCGCGGTGGCGCTGCGGGTCCACGCCCTCCGCTCCACCGTCCACGGCCCGCGCTTCGATCCCGAGGCCCTGGGGCTCACCCCGGCCCCGGGGGCGGAGACGGCCGCGGCGGCCCGGGCTCCGGACACCTTCCGCTTCGTGGCTGCCGGGCACCTGCGGGTGCTGGACCACGACCCGCGGCTCCTCGATCGTCTGGCCGATTGCATGAACCGGGAGTCCCCGGACCTGGTGGTCCTGCTGGGGGACTACACGGTGGACGGGAACCGCCGCCAGTGGCACACCGTCGACCGGTTCCTGGAGCGCCTGACCGCCCCGGTGTGGGCCACCGCCGGGAACCACGAGCACGCCCGGAGCTGGGCGGTCTCCGCCGACAGCTGCGCGGCCCGGTTCCACCGGCGCTTCGACTACGACCACCGCATGGAGGTGACCCGGCAGGCCAACCTCATCCTCCTCGACTCGAACCGCCCCCTGGCCGAGATCACCGACCGGCTGATCGACGACTTCCCGATGGCCGTCCCGGGGAAGCCCACCCTGCTGTTCACCCATCACAAGATCTGGGAGGACCCGGAGGGAGAGGCCTGGTACCACATGCCCTACCGGTCCTCGGAGATCCTGGCCCTGCTCCGGGACCGGGTGAGCGACGTGATCGCGGGGGACTTCCCCGACGATCCGGAGCGGGGGGGCCACGCCGTCTCCTACCGCCCCGCCACGGTGGACGGCATCCGCATGCACCCGGTGGGGCTCGGAGACCCGGGTTACGGCCACCCCCTGGTCTACGCGGTGGGGACAGTGGGCGGGGACGGCGTGCTCGATCTCGCCCTGCGGTACATCCCCCTGCCCGCGGGGGATCCGTGGTACTCGGTCCGGGTGGGGGACGCCACCGAGGCCTTCCGGGGGCTCTCCTTCGGGCGGAAGCTGCAACTCTACGGCTGGTACCTGGGCCACGGAAGGATCCCCCGGGGCCGGGTGCCGCTCTACGGCGGCTAGGAACCCGTCCGAGTCATGGGCCCACCGCTCTCGCCGGGTCTCGCCGCCGCCGGCTACGTTGCTCCTCCTCGCAATACCACAGCGGGTATTCCTCGTCGGAGCGCCTTGCCGGCGGCGCCGATCCCTCGACGAGAGCATGTACCCCATGACTCGGACGGGCTCCTGGCCGCCTCAGCGGTCCCGCAGGAGGCCCACCCCGGTGGTGTACTTGGAGTACCGGGAGAGGCGGACGGGAAGCCCCTGGACCAGCCGCGAGGCCAGATCCCGGTCGCCGCGGTCGAACTTCATCTCCATGGTGACCAGGGACGGGAAGTCGATCCGCTGGGTGACGTTGGGCATCGCCTTCTTCCGCTGGTCCCACACCGCCTGCCGGGTGTCCAGGGTCACCCGGATCCGCCCCTCCGCGTTCACGTAGTACTCGCGGTAGTACCGGTTGAGGAGGACCGGGTGCGGATTGGACCGCAGCCAGAGCCGTCCCTCCGGGTTGAGCTGGGCCTCCAGCAACCGGCGGATCTCGTTCCAACCCGCCCCCGGCCGGTAGGGGGCCTCGGGGACCGGGAAGCGCAGCTTCCATCCGAAGGAGTTCCGCTTCTGCTTGATCTCCAGCCCCCCCGGCCCCGGCGTGTCGGCGCCGGCTCCGTACCAGCGGTAACGGACCTTGGTGCGGGAACTCCCGCCCGAGAGGTTCTCGGCGTAGGCGGTGTAGCCGTGGGTGTCGAAGTAGACGTTGTTCACCCACCGGTCCGGGTAGGCGGTCTTGAAGGCCGCCCGGTGGAGCCGCAGCCAGTGCCGGATGCGATCGGACTCGTAGAGGGGAGCCACGAACTTGATCTCCCGCCGCGCCCCGTCCGGCACCCGGAGGCTCATCGGCGGAGCCCCGGCTTCATCAGCGTCCGGTAGAGGGCGTTCACGTCCAGCTCCTGGGTGGGCACCTCGGCGCCGTCCAGGAGGATCGTGCTCCCGGTCTGGGCCACCGTCGGCCGGTCCACGTCCTCCATGGTCACGCGGTCGGCGTGGAGCGTGGCCGGGCCGTGCTCCGGCTTCTTGATGTAGGCCATGAGTCCGGCCAGGGTGGCCCCGTGGATGGTGGAGTCGGTGAGGTCGAGTTCCGAGCCGTCCTTGCTGGCCGCCCCCGTCTCCACCCGCTCCATCACCAGCCGTTCGGCCCGGGCGTGGCTCTTCTCCCCGATGGAGAGCCCCTTGTCGTGGATGTCCACGAAGCGGGTCCCGGTCACGGTAAGGGTGGTCCCGCTGATGTCGATGGCGTCGCCCCCCCCGGCCAGCCCGATGTCCTGGAACAGCCCGCCCTCGATGGTCCCCTCGGAGAAATCGGAATCGAAGGCGTCGGACACCGTGCGGCGGATGGTGAGGTCGCGGAAGGTGAACCGGGACAGCACCACGTTCAGGGCGTCCTCGGTGCGGTTGTCCTCCAGCTCGCAGTGATCCAGGGTGATGTCGCTCCGGTAGAAGTTGACCGCGCCGGTCAGGGTCCACCCCGGGCGGCTGACCCCGGTGGTGTGGTGCACGCGGACGTGGGACCACACCGAGGGGCCCCCGGCCTCGAGTACGGCCACCCCCTGCCACAGGGTGTCCGGGGCCTGGCCCTCGAGCACGATCGGGGCCTCCGCGGTTCCCAGGAACTGCACCGGACCCCGCAGCACCATCCCTTCCCCGGGCGCGAACCGGAGCACGGTGCCCGCGGGCACGGTGAGCGGCGCCCCTGCGGGCAGGACCAGCGATCCGCGGACGTCCCAGGTCCCGGGCCGGACCGCGACCTGTCCGCTCTCGGAATCCAGGACCAGGAAGGGGTGTGCGGCCAGGGCCTGACCCAGGGTGACCTCGGGGAGCAGCGGCCGGGTGAGTTCGGGATCGTAGGGGAGGGCGGCCACCGTGTCCCGGGCCGCCTGCTCCAGGCAGGCGACCACGAGCTGGGGACGCCAGCCGCTCCCCGGCGGCGGGGCGGGAAGGGCCAGGCGCACCCAGGCCGGAGGCTCCCCCAGGGGGGTGGCGGGCAGGGTGACCGGGAGCGGGGTTCCCGCCTCCAGGGGGGCGTCGTGCCCGTCCGGGCCGGCCCAGCGGAGGCGTTCCACCGTCACCGGCCAGGGGAGGCAGTTCACCAGTTCCAGGCGGGAGGCGCCGTCCCCGGACACCGTGTAGGCGTGGAGCAGCGAGGCCACCCCCGGGATCTCCGAGGCGGTGAAGTGCTCCTGCAGCGAGGGCGGCTGCTCGGAAGCGGGATCCAGCACCAGCCGGGTGCGGGCCACCAGCTCGTCCAGGGGGTACTCGTAGAGCAGGAAGAACTCCGGCCCCAGGTCCGCGAGCAGGTCCTGCTCCATGGCCTTCAGGTGATCCAGGAGACCGTTCTCCACCAGCTCCCGGTGCAGGTCCCGGAGCCCCTTCTCGTAGGCCGCCCGCACCGGGGGATCGGCGAGCATGGCCGCCACCATCGGTTCGTCCGGGGCCAGGCGGCGGTCCAGCTCCTGGCGCCGCACGTGGACCCGGTCGTGGATGTTGCCGTCGAAGCCGATCGGCTCCAGCTTCAGGGTGATCGGGTTCAGGTAGAAGCGCTGGTTGTGCCAGCGCATGGCGTGACGGGATCCCCAGGCCTCGGCCACGGCCAGGAACCGGCCCAGGCGCTCCACGTCGAACACCCGGGAGGCGGGCAGGTCGCCGGCGGCGAAGGCGCGGAGGAGGCCGATCGCGATCCGTCGCTGGTTGGTGAGCGACTCGGACTTGTCGATCTTCGAGGACCCGAAGGCGTCGATGGTTGCGGTCCGGAAGTTGTCGTACGGATTGTGGAGGGGATCGATGAGCCGGCCGTCCCAGAACTGGGACTCCTCGAACTTGATGATGATCCCTTCCCGGCGCTGGCTGGCCTCCAGCAGCTCCTTGCTGAAGTGCTCCTCCAGGGCCATGACCCCCATGTCGGTCCCGTTGCGGATGGCGTGCACGAAGAAGTAGCGCGGGGCCAGCACCCCCATCCGCCGCAGGGTCTCGAAGAAGAGGGGCTCGCCCTGGAAACCCCGGGTCTTGGGATGCTGGATGGAGAACCGGCGGAGCCCGAAGAGCTGATCCTTGCCCTTGACGTGGATCCGGAAGGACCACTTGGTTCGATGGTCGAGGTGGTCGATCCAGTCCCCCTTGAGCCGCAGCTTGACCCGCACCGTCCGCCCGTCCACCCGCACCGTACCGGGCACCCAGTCGTCGTCGGAGGTTACCAGGATGTCCTGGGCCAGGGCCTCGGCCCGCTTGGCCCGGATCTTCTCCATGTCCTTGAACTTGACGTCCATAATCAGGGTGGGGATGCGGTGCCGGTGGAGCGCCAGGTGGACGGCCCGGAGCGGGGCCTGGAGGATGGCCCGGGTCGGGGAGACGTCGTTCATGTACTGGTAGTAGCCGTGGTTGTGGGCCCAGGCGATCACCGTTCGGCCGAGGCCGCCCCGGGAGATGTACTCGCTGGCGAAGAACCCGCTGGAGGCGATGAAGATGAGGGTCAGCACCCCGAGCAGGGCGAACCGGCGGCGCCGCGAATGCCGGTGGCGGGGGTACCGCCGGGCCGTCCTGCCGTTCCGCGCCTTTACCTGCATGGCCGTCTCACACGCTGGGAATCTGGCTCTGATCGACGAAGGTGATGCCGACCTTCGAGAAATCGCGGCGCAGGGCCTCGGTGAGATCGTTCAGGCTGTCCACGCCGGAGATGTCCAGGAAGTAGGTCGCTTCCAGGGCGCCGTCGCGGACGTCGAAGCGGCGGAGGTCGCTGGCCAGGACGTGGCGGGAGATCACCTCGTTCAGGCGTTTCAGGGCCTGTTCCTTGCCGCCGCCGTCCTCCTCCCGCCAGTCCACCGAGAGGTAGAGGTTCCGGAACTCGGTGTCGCGCCGGACCCACCGGAGCACGGCCATGACCCCCAGGATGGCCAGCCCGGCCACCACCGTGGGCAGGGTCTGGGACGCCCCCAGGCCCAGCCCCATGGCGATGGCGATGAACAGGTAGGCCAGTTCCTCGGGTTCCTTGATCGGGGTCCGGAAGCGGACGATGGACAGCGCCCCCACCAGGCCGAGGGAGAGGGCCAGGGAACTCTTGACCACGGTGATGATGAGCACGGTGGTCAGGAGGATGAAGGGGAAGACCTGGGCGAACTCCTCGCGGTTGGAGAGGGTGGAGCCGAAGCGCACGTAGTGCCAACGCAGGACCAGGGAAAGGATTACGCCGATTCCCAGGTTGAAGAGGAGGGAGGCCAGGCTGAGGGTGGTCCCGTCGACGGACAAGAGGTCTTTGAGCATGTTCTGGGCCCGTACCGGGTGAGGGTGACAGGATCGGCGCCGGCGGACGCCGGTCCGGCGAACGACCCCCGGCCCGGGAAGCCCCGACCGGGGGTGCGAATCAACAATTGTCTCATACCCACGGGAGGCGTCGCAAATCCCCAGCCTGGCCGCCGCCCCGTGGCCCCGGCGGGGCGGCGGCGCGGCCCGGCCCGGGCCGGGGAGACTCGAAACGCAGCCGACCAAAGGACTTATGTCCCGGTTTGGTATACTCTCCGGCCATGCCTGCGCCCGAATCCCGCCCCCGAACCGAGCGCGCCCCGCTGCGCTACGCCGTGATCTCCGTGGTCAAGAACGAGGAGGCCTACCTCCCCCGCACCGTGGCCTCCATGCTCTCCCAGACCCGGCGGCCGGAGGCCTGGATCGTGGTGGACGACGGGTCCACCGACCGCACCCCGGAGATCCTGGCCGAGGCGGCGGGCGCCCATCCCTGGATCACCGTGCTGCGGGACGAGGGGACCGGGGAGCGGAACCCCTCCTTCGCCACCGCCCGGGGGTTCAACCGCGCCCTGCCCCGGGTCCGGGAGCTGCCGGTGGAGGCGATCGCCAAGCTGGACGGCGACATGGAATTCGCGGCCGACTACTTCGAGCGCCTCCTGGACGCCATGGCCGCCGATCCCCGGCTGGGGATCGTGGGGGGGCGCGCCCTGGAGCCGCACGCGGACGGCTCCTGGGGTCTGGTCCGCATCTCGCCCCATCACGTGCACGGGGCCACCCAGATCTTCCGGCGCGAGGTTCTGGAGGCCCAGGGGGGGCTGACCCTCGGCGTGGGGGAGGACACGGTGACCATCATCCGGGCCCGGCTGGCCGGGTGGACCACGCGCTCGCTCCCCGACGTGGTCTTCCACCACCTGCGGGTGACCGGGAGCGCGGGGGGGCGGCTGCGCGCCCAGCGGGCCAAGGGACGCGCCGCCTACCGGGTGGGGTACCACCCGGTCTTCGCCGTGCTGCGGGCCCTGCGAAACGCCGTCCGCCGCCCGTACCTGGCCTCGGGGGCGGCCTTCCTGCAGGGCTTCGTTTCCGGGTACCGGGAACACGCCCCCCGGGCCCTGAGCCCCGAGGAGATCCGGGCCTTCCGCGCCGAGCAGCGGCGCGCCCTGCTGGGGCGGCGGAGCTGGTGGCGATGAGCACGTCCCGTCCCCCCCGGGCCCTGTTCGCGGTCTATAGCCACTACGCGAGCGACCCCCGTCCCCGTCGCATGGCCGAGGCGCTGGTGGGCGCGGGCTGGGAGGTGACCGTGCTCTCCCTGGGACGGGCGGAGGAGCCCGCCCGCCAGGAGGTGGAGGGGGTCCGGGTCCTGGCCCTGCCGGTCTCGCGCCGCTACCGGGGATCCTCGGTGGCGGCCTATCTCTGGGCCTACGTGCGCTTCGTGATCTGGGCCACCTGGCAGGCGCTGCGCGAGTGGAACCGCTTCGACTTCGTCCACGTGCACACCCCGCCGGACTTCCTGGCCGTGGCTTCGCTTCCCGGGCGGTGGCGGGGGGCGGGCACCCTGCTCGACATCCACGACCTCACCCCGGAACTCTTCCAGGAGCGCTTCGGCGCGCGGCGGCGGTGGGTGGTGGCCTGGGCGCTCCGGCTGGAGCGCTGGAGCACGCGCCGGGTCGACCGGGTGATGACGGTGAACGAGCAGGTGCGCCGGCGTCTGGTCGCCCGCGGGGTGGAGCCGGAGCGGATCTCGGTGACCATGAACGTGCCCGAGGAGCGGATTTTCTGGCGGGAGACGCCCCCCGAGCCCCCGGAGCACCCGGTCCTGGCTTACCACGGCACCCTGGTGCCGCACTTCGGACCCGGGGTGCTGCTGGAGGCGGCGGCCCTCCTGGCCCCGGACTACCCGGACCTCACCGTGCGCATCCTGGGGGACGGCGACATGAAGGCGGAACTGGCGGAGCGCGCGGCCCGGCCCGACCTGGCCGGCCGGGTCTGGATCAGCCCCGAGCGGGTGCCGGTGCACCGGATTCCCGAGGAGTTGGGGGCGGTGACGGCGGGGGTGGTGGCCAACCGGTCCGAGGGCTTCCCCACCCTGGTCCTGCCCACCAAGCTCCTGGAGTACCTGGCCCTGGGCATCCCGGCGGTGGTGACGGGGACCGAGACCATCCAGCACTACTTCCGTCCGGACGAGCTGGTGACGGTGGAGCATCCCGATCCCCGGCTCCTGGCCGATGCCCTGCGGCCGATGCTGGACGACCCCGCCGCGGCCCGGGCCCAGGTCATCCGGGCCCGGCGCTTCTTCGAGCGCCACTCCTGGCGTCAGGAGCGCCGGGCCTACCTGGCCCTGGCCGAGAGCCTGGCCGCCCGCCGGCGGGGAAAACTCGGGTGAACGCCCCCGGGGCCTCGATCCGGCGCCGTATCTTCACCGGGTCCCTGAAATACGTGTTGGCCCGCTCGGCCACCGGAGCCCTGGGCATCCTGGCCAGCCTGCTCCTCTATCGCTTCCTGGGTCCGGAGGAGTCGGGGAAGCTGCAGCTGGTCCTGGCCCTGGCCATGGGGCTGGGGAACATCGGCTCCCTCGGGTACCTGGACACCCTGGCCCGGTTCGTGCCCGAGAAGAAACCGAACGAGGGGGCGGGGCTCTTCCGCCACGCCCTGAAGCTCAACGCCGTGGCCATGGCCGCGGGCGGTCTGGCCTTCCTGGGCCTCCTCCTGGCCCACGCCGGCCTCCCGCAGGAGCTGGTGGACGTGGCCCCGCTCTTCTTCCTGGCCACCACCAGCTACGCCCTCTACGCCACCTCCATCGGCATGCTCCGGGGGCACGGCCGGCTGCTGGTCATCCCCCAGCTGGACCTGGTCTTCAACACCGGGGCCAAGCTCCTGGCCCTGGGGGTGGCCGTCCTCGCCCCCTTCCTGGTTCCGGTCTACGCCGTGCACACCGTGGTCGGGGTGGGGGTGCTGTTCTGGGTGCTCTATCTCCTGCGGGGGGACCTGGGGCGGGGGGAGGCCCGGTTCAGCTCCGCCGAGGCCCGGTTCGCCAAGCTCATCATGGTGGGCGAGATCGTGCGCATGCTGGTGGTCAACGTGGACATCTACGTCCTGCGCTACCTGATGGGGCCGGAGCAGGTGGGCCTCTATGCGGCCGGGACCCGGATCACCCGGGTGGGGGAGCAGCTCATCCTGGGCCCGCTCATGGTGCCGTTGCTCTACTACTTCAGCCATCCCGAGTCGTCGTTCATGCGGAAGAAGATCATGGAGCAGGGGACCCGGCTGAGCGGGGTCACGGTGGGGTTCGCGGCCCTGGTCCTGACCTTCCTGGCCAAGCCGATCGTGAACGTGTTCCTGGGGCCGGAGTACATGGCCAGCATCCCGATCACCCAGGTCTACCTGATCTACGCCCTGGGGCGGGGCATCATGTTTTTCATGATCCCCTTCTACAACAGCGTGAACCGCCCGGACTACGGCATTGTCCACGGGCTGGCCATCTTCGTGCTGAACCTGGTTCTCGACCTCGTGCTCATCCCCCGCTACGGGGCCCTGGGGGCGGCCATCGGCGGGGTGATCGCCATGTCTCTGGCCACCCTGGCCGCCAGCGCCTTCCTTCGGCGCCGCTTCGGCGTCCGCATGTGGAGCTCGGTGGCCCGCATCTACCTGCTCTACGGCGCCTGCTTCCTGCTGGGGGAGAAGGGGCATCCGCTCGTCGGGATCGCGGTGTTCGTGGCCGCGCTGGCCCCGCTTCGGCTCCTGGGGCCGGACGAGCTGCGCTGGTTCAAGCGGGCGCGAGGGGCGCGGAGGGCCTAGGGATGGGCGGACGGAAGGAGTGCCCCAACTGCGCGGTGGAGATTCCGGCCGGGGCCACGGTGTGCCCCATCTGCCGCTACGAGTTTCCGGGGAGGGCGGTCCTGCCCTGGAAGCCGGTGGCCGCCCTCCTCCTGGTCATCATGCTGGTCTCGCTGGTCCTCGCCCTGCGCCGGTGGTTCGGCGGCTGAGGGGGGAGTGGATCAGCGCTTGTTGATCGCGGCGTGCTTCCGCCCGCGCGCCCCCAGGTAGACCTGGCGGGGCCGGGCGATCTTCTCCAGTTCCAGGTAATCGACAACATTTCCTTCGCCATCTCCCACTCCCCCATCCAGTTCCCTGGTCGGTCAGAAAAGAGCCAACAGTCGCTTGTGAACCCATTTAGCCTACGTCCTGGGCCCGGTCGTGGCAGGGGTTCGCCGGGCGTCCCGGGGATTGTCCCGGGAAGTCGGGTGGGTCAAACTGGTTCGGCGGTTCCACTCTGGGAAAGGGGACGAGTATGCGACGCGCGATCCTGTGGGTTCTGGTGGCGTTCGGGCTGGCGGCGGCGCCCGGCGGGGGGACGGCGTCGGCCCCCGGGCGAGGGGTGATCCTTCTTGTCGGGGATGGAATGGGGGTGGCCACGGTGACCGCGGCCCGGATCCACCAGGGGGCCCTGGAGGGCCTGCCGCGCCCGGGAGCGGCCCGGCTGGCCATGGACGAGGCGCCGCGGGCCGCGCTGGTCCACACCTGGAGCGAGGACGCCATGGTCACCGACTCCGCGGCCGCCATCAGCGCCCTCATGACCGGGTTCAAGGTGCCCAACCACGTGCTCTGCGCGCGGGAGAACGAGGCCGGCGGCATCGACACCCTGCGCACCGTGCTCGAGATCGCCGCCGCCCGCGGGATGGCGACCGGGATCGTCACCACCACTACCCTCACCCACGCCACCCCGGCCGGCTGCTACGCCCACACCCTGGACCGCGGGGACGAGGCCGGGATCGCCCTGGCCCTGGTGCCGGGTTCCGGCAACCCGGCCCTGGGAGCCGGGGTCGACGTGCTCCTGGGCGGGGGGAGCCGCTGGTTCCTGCCCGGGCACCACGGTTCCGAGGGCCGCCGGACCGATGGGCGAGACCTGCTACGGGAAATGGAAGGCGCCGGCTACCGGGTGGTCCGGGACGCCGGGGGCCTGGACGGCGCGGTGGCGGACCGGGCGGACAAGGTGCTCGGCGTGTTCGCGTCCTCGCACATGGCCTTCGAGGCGGACCGGGAACGGGACGCGCCCGGCCAGCCCTCCCTGGCCGCCATGACCCGCGCCGCGGTGACCCTGTTGTCGCGGAACCCCCGGGGGTTCTTCCTGCTGGTGGAGGGGGGGAAGATCGACCATGCCCTCCACGACGACAACGCCTACCGGGCCGTCACCGACGCCCTCGCCTTCGATCGCGCGGTGGCCGCGGTGCGGGAGACCGCTCCCGAGGGGAGCCTGATCCTGGTCACCGCCGATCACGATCACACCCTGGTCATCCAGGGCGAGGCCTCCTCGGCCAGCGACGTGTTCGCGCTCGGGGGGACCGACGCCGACGGCGTTCCCTACACCGCGCTGGTGTTCGGCAACGGGCCCACGGCCAAGAAGGCGCCGCCCAAGGGACTGGATGCGGCCGCGGTCCGGGACCCGGACTTCCGGGAGCGGGCGGGGATCCCCCTGGACTACGAGACCCACGGGGGGATGGACGTGCCGCTCTTCGCCTTCGGCCCCCAGGATCTCCTGGCCCGGATCCCGGGGAGCCTGGACAACACGGAGGTGTTCGGGATCCTGCGGGATGCCGTCGAGGGACGTTGATCTTGATCCGTCGGGAACGGGGGGAATGCCGGGCATGACCTGGGGGTCATCAGCCCCGTTGTTGAAGGATCGGGACGCTGGGCCAAGGGTGGGGAAGACAGGGAGGCAGGGGGGGGGGGGCTACAGGAGGCCTTCGGTTTCCAGCTTGGCTTTGGCTTTCCGGCCCAGCTTGGTCCGCGGGGCTTGCTTGACCTGCTTCCGGAGCAGCTTCACCCCCAGGGAACGGGTGGGGCCGCGTCCCTCCACCAGCCCGAAGCCGATGGCGAAGAGCCCGTCGGGACCCAGGGTGCGGCTCTCCCGGCGGAGCCGCGCCTCCAGGTCGAACGCCGTGCTTTCGCCCAGGTGGCGGAAGAGATCCAGGGCGCGGCGGGACGCGGTGGGGGAGGGGTCCTTTCCCGCCGCCAGGAGCGCCATGAGCCCGAGCAGGAACCGGGCCTCGTCGTCGAAGTGGGGGGTGTGGGAGATGATGCGCAGATCGCGCTCCGCCTCGGCGTAGCGGCGGGCGGTCTTGGCCTTGCGGGCCCGGGCCAGGAAAGTGCGGCAGTAGGTGTCCTCGTCGGTGTGGCGATAAAGATGGAGGAGCGCCTCGGCCCGGCGGTCTCCCTTGTCCAGGAGCTTGAGCGCGTCCTTCTCCAAGGCCTTGCGCTGGGCCGGAGCCAGGGAGGCGGCGTTGGGCTTCATGAGATGGACCAGGGACCAGGCCCGGTCCGGGTCCTTCTCGGCCAGGAGCCGGGGCAGGAGCAGCCCCGGGCCCCGGGGCGAGTGCTTGAGCGCGCGCACCGCCGAACGCCGGAGGTCCTCGTCCTTTCCGTCCAGCACCTGGAGCAGGGCCTGGGCAGAGGCCTTGGTCTCGCGGCCGGCCAGCTTCCGCACCGCGAACTGGCGGACCTGGGGGTAGCGGGCGCCGGTGAGCCGGGTGAGTTCGCGGTCGAAGGCGGCGGGGAGGTCGGCCTTGTCCAGGATGGCCAGGGACGGTTCCACCACCGACTCGAAGTCGGGGTCGTCCAGGTAGGGGAACACCGTCTCCACCACCCGGGTGGAGACGCTTCCGGCCAGGAGCAGGGTCCGGCGCACCGCGCCCAGGGCGTGCCGCCGGGTGGAGCGGAAGCGTTCCGGCCCGGTGTAGTCCAGGAGGGCGGGTACCGCGCCCGGATCGGCCAGGGACCCCAGCACGATCAGGGTGGAGTTGGTGGCGGCCCGGGAGTCGCGGACCGCCCGTGACCGGAGGAAGGCCAGGGTGGTGCGGGCCGCGGCCTTCCGCTCGGCCGGGCTCATGGAGGGGATCTCGCTCCGGATAGCCCGCCCGGCCATCTTCACCACCTCGAAATTCGGATCCAGGAAGAAGGCGAGGAGAGCGTTCAGGGCGTCCGGGGTGTGCATACGGGCCAGGATGCGGCAGATCACGTTCCGCGAGGCGAAGTCGGCGGTCTCGAGTTCCCGCACCACCGCGGCGAAGGCGGCCTTCCCGCAGCCGGCCAGGGCCAGGGCCCCGGTCTCCCGAAGCTCGCCGTCGGCGGTGAGCAGGGGAAGGAGCGCGTTCAGGGCCTGGGGTCCGCCGATCCGTCCCAGGGCCCGGGCCGCGGCCAGGGCCAGGGGGAGGTTCTCCGTCCGGTCCAGGCACCCGGCCAGGGCGGCGACCACCGCCTTCTCCTTGGGGGCCAGGGCTCCCAGCACCACCGCGGCCGCGATCGACTCCTCGGTGGTCCCTCGGTCCAGAAGGGCCAGGATCTTCTTGAGCGGGGCGCTGGTGGCCATGGACGGCAGTGTAGCCCCGCCGGCCCCCGGGGGCCAGGGGCGGGAGATTGACCCGGCTGCTATACTGCCCCACCATGAACGCCGACCGACGCCTCCCCCGCCGGGGCCTCGCCCCCCGCCTTCTCCGGGCCCCGCTGTCTCCGGTAGCCCGCGGGCTCTAGCCCGCTCCCGCCCTATCTGCTAATCCTTGTATCGTTTAGGGCCGTGTTCCGGCTCTGGACCCCGGAGTAAACGAAGCGCGCGTCCGGAACGACTCTCCATGTGGGGGGCCGGCCGGCGCCTGGAGTGGCCATGACCGACACCCGAATGCCCAAGACCTACGATCCGTCCGAGCACGAGGCCCGGATCTACGCCCGGTGGGAGACGGCGGGGGCCTTTCGCGCCCGGCCGGACGCCGTCGGGGAACCGTTCACCATCATGATTCCGCCCCCCAACGTGACCGGCATCCTCCACATGGGACACGTGCTCAACAACTCGCTCCAGGACACCATGATCCGGTTCCGGCGCATGCAGGGAAGGAACGCGCTCTGGCAGCCGGGGACCGACCACGCCGGGATCGCCACCCAGAACGCGCTGGAGAAGGAACTCCGCAAGGAGGGAAAGACCCGGCACGACCTGGGGCGCGAGGCCTTCGTGGAGCGGGTGTGGCAGTGGAAGGAGGAGAAGGGGGGCTACATCCTGAAGCAGCTCCGCCGGTTGGGCGCCTCCTGCGACTGGGAGCGCACCCGGTTCACCATGGAGCCGGAGCTCTCGGAGGCGGTGACCGAGGTGTTCCTCCGGCTCTACGAGAAGGGTCTCATCTATCGAGGCGACTACATCGTGAACTGGTGCCCGCGCTGCCACACCGCGATCAGCGACGAGGAGGTGGAGCACCGGGAGGAGCCGTCCAAGCTCTGGTACATCCGCTACCCGCTGGAGGGGGAGGAAGGCGCCTTCGTGACCGTGGCCACCACCCGCCCCGAGACCATGCTCGGGGACACCGCGGTGGCCATCAACCCGGTGGCCGAGCGGACGCGGCACCTGCGGGGGAAGACCGCGGTGCTGCCGTTCATCGGCCGCCGGCTGCCGATCATCGAGGACGACTATGTGGAGGCCGAGTTCGGGGCGGGGGCGCTCAAGGTGACCCCGGCCCACGACCCCAACGACTTCGAGATCGGGCGCCGCCACGATCTGGAGGCGGTGACCATGCTCACCGAGGACGCCCGAGTGAACGAGGCCGGGGGCGAGTTCGCGGGGCTGGACCGCTTCGAGGCCCGCAAGCAGATCCTGGAGCGGCTGGAGGCCATGGGGCTCCTGGAGAAGATCGAGGACAACCCGAACAAGGTGGGGCGCTGCCACCGCTGCGACACGGTGATCGAGCCCCGCATCTCCCGCCAGTGGTTCGTCCGGATGAAACCGCTGGCCGGGCCGGCTCTGGAGGCCTACGAGGCCGGGGAGATCCGGTTCATCCCCGACCGCTTCGGGAAGATCTACACCCACTGGCTCACCAACGTCCGCGACTGGGTGATCTCGCGGCAGCTCTGGTGGGGCCACCGGATCCCGGTCTGGTACTGCGACGGCTGCGACAAGGAGATCGCCGCCCGCCGCCCGCCGGAGTCGTGTCCGGGGTGCGGGGGGACCGCGCTCCGCCAGGACCCCGACGTGCTCGACACCTGGTTCTCGTCCTGGCTGTGGCCGTTCTCCACCCTGGGCTGGCCGCGGGAGACCGAGGACCTGGCCGTCTTCTATCCCACGAGCTGGCTGGCCACCGCTCCCGACATCATCTTCTTCTGGGTGGCCCGGATGATCATGGCCGGCCTGGAATTCACGGGCCGGGTGCCGTTCCCCGAGGTCTACTTCAACGGCATCGTCCGGGACGCCCAGGCCCGGCGCATGTCCAAGAGCCTGGGAAACAGCCCGGATCCCATCGATCTGATCGAAACCTACGGGGCGGACGCCCTCCGGTTCACCATGATCGCGCTCACCCCGCCGGGCCAGGACACGAAGTTCGACGCCAAGAAGACCGAACTCGGGCGCAACTTCGCCAACAAGATCTGGAACGCGGCCCGGTTCCTGCTCATGAACCTCGAGGACTACGACCCGTCGGCCCCGGCCGCGGAGCCGGAGACGGTGGACCGGTGGATCCTGTCCCGGCTTCGCGCGGTCACCGGCGACGCCACCCGGGCCCTGGAGGAGAGCCGCTTCACCGACGCGGTCTGGATGCTCTACGACTTCGTCTGGAAGGAGTTCTGCGACTGGTACCTGGAGTTCGCCAAGAGCCGGCTGTACGGCCAGGACCCGGCCGCGGCCAACCGGGCCCGGGCCACCGCGCTCTCGGTGATGCGGGACGCCCTGGCGTTGCTCCACCCGGTGATGCCGTTCGTGACCGAGGCGGTGTGGGACCACCTGCCCGGGGACGAGGGACTGCTGGTGCGGCGGACGTGGCCGGAGCCCCGCGGCGAGGCGGACCCGGTCTCCGAGGCCGAGGTGGGCATGCTCCAGGAGACGATCGCCGCCGTCCGCAATATGCGGGCCGAGATGAACGTAAGCCCGGGGACCGAGGTGCCCCTGGTCATCCGGGCCGAGGGGGAGCCCGCGGTGGCCCTGGGACGTGGGGAGGACTACCTGCGCTCCCTGGCCCGGGTGGGGGACCTCACCATCGCCGCCGGGGCGGAGAAGCCCCCCCGCTCGGCCAGCGCCGTCCTGTCCGGGGCGGAGATCTTCATGCCCCTCTCCGGGCTCATCGACCTGGAGGCCGAGCGGCAACGACTGGAGAAGAAACGGGCCGAGCTGTCGCAGGGCCTGGCCGGGGTGGAGAAGAAGCTGGCCAACGAGAGTTTCGTCTCCCGGGCCCCGGCCGAGGTCGTGCAATCGGAAACCGAGCGCCGGGAGCGCCTGGCCGCGGATCTCGCCGTGGTCGAGCGCAACCTGGCCACGCTGGCGGAGGAGGACTAGACAACGGCGCCCGCGGGCGTCGTTCTCCGGCCCTCCTCCGAGGGAGGAACCCGTCATGAGACTCGTAGCGACTTTCGCGGCCCTGATGGCCGCCCTGGGGACGTTCGGCTGGAACGCGCCGGCGGCCTCGGCCGCCGACGGCGAGGGGGTCTCCCTCACCGTCTACAACCAGAACTTCGCCCTGGTGAAGGACGTCCGGGCCCTGGACCTGGCCCGCGGGGTCCAGACGGTGCGCATCGACGACGTGGCCGCGTCCATCGACCCCACGTCCGTGCACTTCGCCGCCCTGGATCATCCGGGGCAGGTGGCAGTGCTGGAGCAGAACTACCAGTACGACCTGGCCGACGCCCAGCGGCTCCTGTCGCGCTACCTGGACCAGGAGGTGACGGCCAACCTCAAGGAGGGGGGCGCCCGCACCGGGCGGCTCCTGTCCTTCGACGGCGGCTCCCTGGTCCTGGCCCAGCGGGACGGGGGCGCGGTGGTGCTCACCCGGGCCGAGGTCCGGGACATCACCCTGGGAGCGGTGCCGGGTGGGTTGGTGGCCAAGCCGACCCTGGTCTGGGACCTCTCCAGCCGGCGGGAGGGGACGGAGCGATCCGAGATCTCCTATCTGACCGACAACGTGACCTGGCACGCCGAGTACGTGGCGGTGGTGAACCGGAACGACACCGGGCTCGACCTCAACGGCTGGGTTTCCCTGGACAACCACTCCGGGGCCACCTACACCGACGCCAAGCTCAAGCTGGTGGCCGGGGACGTGCACCGGGTGCAGGAGGTGGCGCCGATGCGGAAGGCCCTGCCCATGGCGGCGGCGGATATGGTGCGGGCCCCCCAGTTCCAGGAGAGCGGCTTCTTCGAGTACCACGTCTACACCCTGGAGCGTCCGGCCACGGTGGCCGACCGCGAGACCAAGCAGCTCTCGCTCTTCCCCTCGGCCGCGGCCGGGGCGAAGAAGGTGCTGATCTACGACGGCATGCAGAACGCGGGTAAGGTGGAGGTGCGGATGGAGTTCGACAACTCCAAGGCCAACGGGCTGGGGATGGCCCTGCCCGCGGGGAAGGTCCGGGTCTACAAGGAGGACACCGACCGCGCCCTGGAGTTCGTGGGCGAGGACCGGATCGACCACACCCCCCGGGACGAGAAGGTGCGGCTCACCATGGGGAACGCCTTCGACGTGGTGGGGGAGCGGACCCGCACCGACTACCGGAAGCTCTCCGACACCTCCTACGAGGAGTCCTGGAGGATCCAGGTCCGGAACCACAAGGAGGAGAAGGTGGACGTGGTGGTGGTGGAGCACCTCTCCGGCGACTGGGACATCCGGCGTGAGAGCACCCAGTTCCGGAAGAAGGACGCCATGACCGTGGAGTTCCCGGTTACCGTGGCCGCCGACGACTCGGTGACGGTGACCTATACGGCGCGGATCAAGCGGTAGCGCCGGGGGCGGGGGCCGGCGCCGGCTCCCGGGCTTCCGGACTACGGCGTCCGGAAGCCTCCCGCCGCCTGGCTGGTCAGGAACCGTTCCAGGGGGACCCCGGCCCCGGAGGGGTCCGCCGGACAGATGGAATCGCCGTCGGAGGAGACGAAGGTCCCCACCGAGGCCACGCTGGTGGTGCAGGCGTCCACCGTCTGCCCGAAGAGGAGATCGCAGTTCACCTGGTCGTCCGGGTTCACCGGGGCGAACCGGGTGTAGAAGGTGTTCTGGAGGTTGAAGGTGGTGTCGGAGATGGTGCCGGAGCCGGTGATCTCCAGGATCTGGTAGCAGACCCCCAGGTTCACCCGCACCCGGCAGACGTAGCTCACGTTCTGGCCGTCGGACTCGTAGACCGGGCAGGTCACGTCGGCGTCCACGAAGCCGGGGTCCACCACGTCCACGTTGCACAGGACCAGGGTGGTGTCCTGGTTCAGGGTTCCACGAGCCGTGCAGGAGTCGTCCCCGCTGTAGGTCACCGTCTGCTGGACCTGCCAGGTGCCGTTCCTGATGTCGATGGTGGGAATGGGGGGGGTGGTGGGGGTGTCGCTCCCGCCGCAGCCCCAGGCCCAGGCCAGGGCCGAAGCCAGGGCCAGGACCAGGATCAGAGCGGGAATCCGAACCCCGGCCCGCAGGGGCCGGTCCAATCGGTGCCTCATGAGATGGTCATCCTCCTCGGACCGGCAGGCCGCCGCTCCGTTTCCCCCTGTCCCTAGATGTCACGGCCGACCATTCTCCCCCCTGGCCCGGGATCGTTCAAGGAGGATTCGGCGGCGGGGCCGGCGGGAGCCGCCGGGTCGCGGCGCCAGCGACCGGCCCCTGGGCGCCCGGCCGGGGGACGCGTATACTTTTCGTCCCATGTCCACCACCGGCAAGGCCGACTTCCGGCTCCGCTCCCG
>Ga0307424_1000052_pt1 | contig 47041 bp, 39 predicted proteins | sample SalMarWE160320MG_FD_202157 | JGI IMG/M metagenome (GOLD analysis project Ga0307424, IMG submission 202157) | Salt marsh sediment microbial communities from the Plum Island Ecosystem LTER, Massachusetts, United States - WE1603-20 | ecosystem: Environmental > Aquatic > Marine > Intertidal zone >... | reverse complement strand
ATACCTCAGAGGGACTGGGCGCCGTTGCATCGGGTCTTGCATGGAAAGAAGGCGACGTGGTTCTTGTTCCGAGGCCTGAGTTTCCAGCCAATATCTATCCCTGGATGAATCTCGATCGCCAGGGGGTCATTCTTCAATTCATTCAAAGAAAGGAGGGTCGTTTCAGGGTTAGGGAGATAGAAAGGGTTCTGAAGCCTCGCACCCGGCTCGTCTCAGTCAGTTCAGTCGATTTCTCTACGGGTTTTCGTTGCGATCTGGAGGCCATAGGCGACTTTTGCCGGAGAAAGGGGCTTCTCTTTTGCGTGGATGCCATTCAAAGCTTAGGTGTTATCCCCATGGATGTCAAAAAATTCGGCATCCACTTTATGGCTGCCGGCAGCCATAAATGGCTCATCAGCACCATGGGATGCGGGATCCTTTATATCTCTAATGAGGCAAATGATATGGTTCGCCCGGACCAGGTTGGATGGAAAAGCGTGGTGGATGAGGAGGCGTTCTTCCAACTCCGTTTTGACCTGAAACCGGATGCCCTCCGCTTTGAGTCCGGGACCATGAATATAACCGGGATTTACGCCTTGGGCGCGGCACTCGATTTACTCCAGGAATTGGGGATAGAAAATATCTACCGCAGTGTTGTAGCCATAAACAATCTCCTGTCCCGGGGATTGATGGATAGAAATGTCCGGATCATGACACCCATGGGCCAGGAAGAACGCTCCGGCATACTCAGCTTTATCCCTTCCTCAGATTCAAGGTCCCTTTTCAGATTCTTGGCCGGGAAAAAAATAGTGGTTGCCCTGAGAGATAATATAATCCGGCTTTCACCCCATTTCTATAATAATAGGGACGATGTGAGGACCTTTTTTGAGGCCTTGGATAGCTTCGAGAAAAATAGATGATCATGGAAAACCCCGTCTTAAAAACATTAAACAACGATGAGAAATAAGGATTTGGCCACAGGCGGCCCCTGGGATTTAGAGACCCTATACCATGGAGATGAAGATCCCCATCTGTCTGAGGACCTTTGTACGGTTCGAGATCAGACCCTCGCCTTTGTCGCTTCGTTCAAGGGAAAGATCAATAGAGAAAACCTGGACCCCGAAACACTCCTCTCAGCCATTCGTGAGTATGAATCGATTCATGATATGGGCATGAAGCCCCGACTGTTCGCATATCTTTATCATTCATCAGATACCAGAGATCACAACAAGATAGGGCTTTTGCAAAAAGTCAGGGAGAAATGGAGTGAAATCTCCCGGATCCTCGCATTTTTTGAACTTGAGATCAAGGCCCTTCCCGGTGATTCACTGACAGGGCTTTCCGCCCACGAGGATCTTTTGAAATATCGTCATTTTTTCCTTAATCAGATCCGATTCAAGCCGTACACCCTGAGTGAGCCCGAGGAAATAATGATTAAACGAGGGCATGTCTCAGGGAGAGATGCCTTTTTGTCTCTCTACGACGAGATCATGGGCTCTCTCAGTGTTCCGGTGGTAATAAACGGAAAAGGGCACTCCCTGACCATTGATCAGACCCAGGCGCTTTCTTATTCGCCGGACCGTGCCCTTAGAGAAACGGCTTCAGAGGCCCTTTTCTTAGAGCTGAAAAAGCAGGGGGTGGTTTTCAAGAACATCATAAATGCCCTGGTCCTGGATTATAGCCTGGAAAACCAGTACAGACATCATCTTTCTCCCATGCACAGGGCTCATTTGCTCAATGAGATGAATGGGCCGGTTATTGAGGGAATGATGGAGTCAGTGGAGGCCCATTACCCCCTGGCATGGAAATACTTTCGTCTCAAGACCCGCAGGCTGGGATTGAAAAGACTGAAAACCCATGATATTTTTGCGCCCCTTCAAACAGATGCGCCACAACTAACTTTTCCTGAGGCTGAGGCACTGTTGTTGGGGGCCATGGAAGAGTTCCACCCCCTGTTTTATTCAACATCCAAACAGTTTTTTGATGACAGGAGAATCGATGCGGAATTGAGAGGCGGCAAGCAGAACGGGGCATTCTGTAAATGCCTTACACCGTCCATCGCTCCTTATATTTCCCTTGGTTATAACGGCACCATAGGGGGACTTATGACACTCACTCATGAACTCGGGCACGGGATACATTACCTGCTTGCGTCAAATCAGAGTTATTTGAATTTCAGGCCCCCACCCGTGTTAGCGGAAACAGCATCCACATTTATGGAGGCGGCCCTGACCGGGCATCTTATTGACCATAAAGTGTTTGAGAGGCACGGTTCCGTGCTCCTGGCCTCACGCATTGAGGGAATACTGACAACCGTGTTCCGGCAGAATGTGCTTACACGTTTTGAACAGGTTATTCATGACAAACGCCGGGATCACCTGCTGAGTGCCCGGGAAATCTGCCAGCTCTGGCGGGACGAGAATAAGAGATTTTACGGGCAAGAAGTGGAGATGACAGCTGGTTATGCCTGGGATTGGGCACGCATTCCCCATCTCTTTCATTGTCCCTTCTACTGTTACAGCTATATCTTTGGAAATCTCCTTTCCATTATCCTGTTTCAGAACTACAGGGAGAAGGGAGACGGGTTCTTGGAAACGATCATTGATCTTTTCAGGGCAGGATCTTCCCTGGCGCCCATGGAGATGATTAGAGAGATGGGACTCGATATTGAGAAGCGGTCCTGCTGGGAGCCGGCCTTTCAGTATATGGAGGATTTGATTGATTCATGGGAGTGTCAAGCATAATTTGTCCGTCCCCTCTTTTTATTGACTTAGAATATTATTGAAAAAAGAGTAGACTTGAGCTGGTATTGTTGCATGGACTTGGGGGATGTGCTAAGAGGACTTATGCACGTTAACCTTCTCCCGCGGCCGGTGAGACACGGAACGTCAACCTTACAGGGAGTGGCGAACCCATCCACGTGACCTCTTCAAGTTGAGAATCCGTATAGTCAATGCTGAATTCGGGGGTCTTTGGCGGCCCGGTTGTATGCCGACCGGTAATGTATGCTGTGCCCCGCTGGTCAACTGCCCGCCGGGATGCACCTGTGACTACGAAAACAAGGGGTGCATCTGTCCGGGAGCCAGTGGATCGGATATTTTGCCGCGGAAGGAAACAGTGCAGATCGCTCCGGCGGGATTCGAAAGTCGGGCGCCCCCCATGACAGCTGAATTGTATTGAAGCAGGGCCATGCGTTGGCGATCAACGGTTTACGCCGCGCACCGCACGCACGTGGTAACTGTTGGATTCATTATAAAAGTCGCTGCTGTACCCATAGGAAAAGTGTATATACCATACGCCGCCGCCCCTGCAGGTCACATTGCTTGTTGCGGACCAGTAGTAGGATGAGACGGTGTCGGTAAAAAACTCAGAATCGATGGACGGGTCAAAGGTGTCATACCGCACAAGTGACCGCAACTCCTTAATGGTGGGCAGACGCCAGTCCTCGTGCCCGGCAAGGGTCAGATTTTCACAATAGGCGAGGGCCTCATTCCAGCTGAACGCGCCGGGAGCTGTTTCCTTCTGCCACATGAGTCCCGTGGCCGTGTCGGTGACGGTGCCGTCTTGGTCGTCCACAAGGGGATGGGATGTCTGTTCGCCGCGCACCGCACGCGCATGGCAATGCTCGGTGACCGCAGTATAATGGCTGTCGTAGCCCATGCCCGCATCAACAGCCCACGCCTGACCCGAATTACCGGCATTGGCCGTGGAAGACCAGTACCGGGAGTTCCGCGTGTTGGGAAAAAAGCCTGAATTTATGGCCGGATCACAGGTCCCGTAGTTGAGAATGCAGGCCAGTTCAGGCACCGTGGGCATCCGCCAGTCCGTGTACCCACCGAACGCCATGCGGTTGAGCGTCTTTATAAACACCTCTTGGCTATCCGTCCAGTCGTAGGTGTTGCCCCTGTCGTGAATGGATCCGTCACCCGTTTTGCCTTCCCAGATGAGTCCGGTCACATTATCCCGCACCATGGACCAGACGGAAGCCTCGTCGGGCAATGGGTTTCCGGCAGCATCCATCTTGGTGTAGGACATGGGGTTGATGCGGTAACATGCATCCTGGCCGTAGAACGCTTCTCCGGGCATGGGGCAGGCAATCTCATTCAATCCGTTGGAACAAAGGGTTTGCCCCGTATCCGGCACGGGAAATTTTGAAGGCTCTGATTTCAGGTCAAAATACTCGATGTTGGAGTATCCGCTGGTTTCATTGCCGTTATATGCGCTGATGGCCACATAAAAAGCGGCTCCATCCCAAAGCGTTGCCGTCATGGACCGATTCTCACCCATGGGAATGCTACCGATGGAGTCGGGGCCGGTATAGGGATAGGGGGCATAATAGAGGGTGTATCCCGTTGCACCGACCACAGCGGTCCAGGACAGTGAAACGGTCAAGCCGGATGTTTTAAGCGTCAACTCTGGTGGTAACAGATCGGCGCTGTTGACAGTTTTCGAAAACATTTCTTCGCCGGCAGCCGCCACTCCATACACCACACCCAGGATTACGAGAAATGAAATAACTGCCGAAAATCCGCTTTTTTTCATGGTGAATCCTTTTCCTGAATAAAGGTTCGTTAAAATTTGACCCCACTTTCAGCTTTTCATTTTTTCCGCGCTTCCTCCACTTTGAACCACAGCCCAGCGCCTGGGCCCTGAACCAGAACCATTCGGACCCGGTAGTGGTTGAGTCCAAAGGCAAGATCCGGCAGTGTCAGGCTGTGATTGACACCATCAAAGGTTTGATATGCCATGTCACGCCCATTAAAGGCCGAAATATCCGTCAGAACCTGGTAACGGATGATGCGAAAGCGCAAGTCTTCGGCCGTGGTGTCCAGCACCATTTGAAGCTCCACGAAGGTCCCACCGATATCGACGATCGGTGTATACAGAGAATTATCAGAAAAAAACTGGGATGAGCACCGGGTAAACCCGTCCAGCGAGGGCGCGTAAAGGTTCTCCATGCGGTAGGCGCGGATGATGTTCATATCGACTCCGAGATTATGCGCTTTTTCTCCGCCGTTTCCCCGCCATCGGTCGCTGATAAGAACTCGCTTTTTTATTGGGGGAGTATAGCGGGAGTGGCGTTGGGGGTCAAGAAAAATCCGACCACAGGATGTTGTAGCTGGAACTCACGGATGTGAAATGGAGACCTGGGTCCGGCAAAGGGGGTGGGTGCTGGGACAACGCCTGAGGCTTGATAGCGCAGGAAAGGGGAAAAATCGAATAAATTTGGGTAGAGCTATCCCTTGGCCCCATCCGGTTTTCAAAAATCAGGCCATGTAGGTCTCTGAATACTGAGGATCCACATATAGATAATTATCACACCGGAGCTGGGAGATCGAACAGCCTACCTGGAATAGAATTACTGGTTCAATAGTGATGCTATAGATGTCTAATTTCGGCAAATTCCCGATGCTATATTACCGATATAATTGAATTCGGACTTACCACAGAAAAACAGAAGCTTACATCTTGTAGCCTTAACCTGTTGGGTGTCTGGCAAGGCGCTCTTTTTTCCCCTTCATCCACCTATAGCTCTTTGGCTCTCATCACCCCTTATCATTCAATCAAAGAATAAAGGGCCCAGGCAAATTATGATTGCCTTCAGGCACAAAAAAACCGGTCCCATTTCTGAATCATAATGGCTATGTAGAGCCAAATTGAGGGATTGTGAATTAAGGGATTGAGGGATTAAGATAAGGAAAAGATTCAGATTTCAATTCCTGAATTCTACGAGTGTCCAATTTCCGGGTAAATAATATAAATTCGAATAATAATAACTACTTAACCATTCAACTACTCAACCACTTAACGACGTCTGTACTCAATCACTTCTGCGCCTATTTGATCACTCTCTGAAGCCACATATCCCAAGATATTATGCAGCCTTTTTAAACTCTTTGATGGATTTTGATATCTTTTCTTCTTGGTCCCGAACCTGCCATAAATCATATTGTGCCTGTTGAATCAACCAGCTTTCAGGGCTGCCGCCAAAAGCTTTTGACAAACGAATGGCCATTTCAGGCGAAATGCCAAACCGACCATTTAATAATGACAATAATGTTTTCCGCGAAACTCCAAGTCCCTTAGCCGCGTCTGTAACAGTTAATCCTAAAGGTTTTAGGCACAATTCCCTTACTGTTTCTCCTGGATGTGGAGGATTGAACATAGCCATTTTTGCCCTCTCCTAACGGTAATCAATATAATTCACATCTACTGCATTATTCCCTTCAAAACGGAAAGTTACTCTCCAGTTTCCTGATATGGATACTGCCCAATGACCTCTCAGATCGAGCTTCCCTTTTTTGCTGAGAGGGTGAAGATCGAGCCCTGGAAGATCCATATCATTTTCCGTTTGACTCGCGTCAAGCCTTGCCAAAATCGACCTGAGCTTTTTTGCATGGTCAGGACGAATACCTTAAAGACTTCCAGAATTATAAAAAGCCCCTAAGCCAAAGGTCCTTTTCGCGAACCTCTTCAGAGGTCATCTCGGCTTGTTTTTCCCAGAACATGCCATCGGGCAGTTTGGCCCGGACACCTTTCTGAACAGGCAGGCAGGGGATGAATTCGTGGAAGAGAAGGATTTAATCCCCATAAAGAGACTTGTCAATATTTCACCGGCCGGCCTTAATGAAGCGGCTTCGAATGAGTTCAAAGTGATTTTTGTGGTTGCGTATCTTCCACCAGATCTGGCCCTGTTTTTCCATCTCCCACGGGGGCACCATTTCACCTGTTTGCCCGCTTAAAAGTGAAAAGATGTTGTCTATTCCCATGCCAGGATATGGGCCATCTGCAGTCCCGCCAAGCCAGTTCTCCTCCCTTGAGATATCAGATGACCATGAAAAGGGATCTGAGAAGAGGAACTGCGCATGGCTTTTCCTTGCGACCCGGTTCACCTCCTTGAGATGCAGCAGGGGCAAAGGGACTTTATCCACCAGGTTCAGAGATGAGACAGAAGAAAAGGAGTTCCTCCGGAAAGGAAGGCGTTGCGCATCTCCCACCACAAATTCAACCTTAGTGCTATCAAATGTTTCAGGCAGTTTTATTATGCGCTGTTCTGTAAGCAATCCTTCTTCCGGTATTGAAAACTCCATTTGACGATTGATCATGAGCTGCCTGGCTGTCTTAATAAAGGCGTGTGAATTGTCGATACCCACTGCAAAATCGCTCTTCTTGCTCATTTCAAAGGTGAATCGCCCCACGGCACATCCTGCGTCTAACGAGATCCCTGAATCACCCCTTAATAGTGCCGACCATTCTTCATAAGCAGCAGTTGCATCCATGTCTTTAAAAATATCAGCATAGTGAGCCCACAGGTAGGAAGAAATAAGCATCGAACTTTCATATTTAGAGGGGATCCGGGAATCAACTTCGGATAACACAGGCAGGAGTATGGCCACTCCCTCCTGGATGGGATAGTTATTATTGCATTGGGAACAATGGAGCGACCCTGTCAGGATGTCTTCACCATCTTTTTCGCTGATGGTACACCTGAGTTTTTCTTCCACGGGAAGACAGGAGGGGCAAATAAGGAAATCGACGAGTAGGTCTTTCATAACGTCCGCAAAGAAAGGGGAGAATACCTATCCTCCCCTTTCTTAAAGGATAGTGTTAGAATCTACGCCGGTGCATGACATGCAGGCGCGTGACAGGCGGGGGAATGACACGCTGGGGCATGACACGATGGCGCGTGGCAAGATGGTGCGTGACAACCGGCTGCATAAGAGACTCTCTTTTCAACCTTCTTGATCTTCATCATAATATTCACCTCCTTTCATGGGGTATCAGCGCTAAATCCCTATCAGCCCTTTCTCCCCTAAACTTTTGACTCCCTCCGCGCACGAGTCAAAGAAATCCTCTTCCTTCATATCTCCCCCGTGGCGTGTAAAGAGTTGCCTTAGAATAGCCGAGAGGTCTGTTTTTCCATCGCAGGTTTCCAGGAAATCTCTCACAAAAGGGTTTATCTCATAAACGTCTAAGATATCTCCTTCCTGCTGAAAAATTAGGACCGTCTTTTCGGCATAATAGCTCTCTTGGAAATTTCCGTTTTTCATATCTAAAATAATCACAGGGAGATCAAAGTCAAATTCCTCAACTATTGCATTTTCATCTGCCATTGGTTTGAACTCCTTCATATGATGAAGATCAATATGAAAGGGACGGCTTTCACCACTGGACCTAGCCACCTCGATGGCAACATTCTCGTATCTGAGAACCTCAGGGAGATGCCTTCTCTCCGGTTCCCCTCTCTCTATCATTAATTCTGACACGAAATCCCGAAAATGAAGATAACAGTCCTTTGGGGATAGGGTGATTTGTTCTCTCTTCAAATAGCCTTTGGCCCACTTTAGCCAGCTAATAAAAAGTCCCGAGATCGACTCCTTATACTCGAGGCTTAAGAGTAAAAAGCTCTTTGGATAAAGTTGAACCATCAGGGGAAAATATTGGGCTATGAGGTTGAGTTCTTCAATCGGCAGACCGGGACAGGGCAGATTATAAAAACTGCTGAATATCATGGGGTCGGCATTGATCAACTCTTCATCAGATTCAAGACGCTTCCCCCCATCAAATTCAAGCCCTAAGGCAAAATATGTGTCCGCCTTCCGCACAAGCCTTTTTCCATAGCGGATATGCAGGTCAGTACCGGGGAGGACCGTGGGAAGTTGAATCAGGGGGTTGCTATTCCCCACGATGCCCGATCGAAGGGCCAGGGTCAGAGTCTCATCAATATCCCTTCTTTCTTCCTCTGGGAACCCGATCACAAAACTGAGGGTGGGTATAATCCCCTGATCGGCTGTTTCAACTACCCGACTGTATAGAATCTCGTGGTTGATATTCTTTCGGATAAATGCCAATGTTTTTTTTGATCCGGAATCAATACCATAACACATGGATTCGCATCCCGCCTCCCTCATAAGCGCCAGCAGGGAAGAATCTAGGCTGTCCAACCTGGAGATACAGTACCAGGGTAAATGGTTCAACTCATTTTCTATTACTTTACGGCAGAATGATTCCACAAAACGCCTGTTGGCGGTGAATTGATCATAGGCCAAAAGGAAACACTCCGCCTCATGATTTTCATGGAGATTTTTCATTTCACTGACGAGCCGCGATGGGGAAAAGGTCCTGGTCCTGCGTCTCCAAAGGATGGACTCTGAGCAGTATATGCATTGATGAGGGCAGCCTCTCCCGACTTCTATGATCGCTATGCTCCGGGGGAGACTGCATGCATCCCGGTATTGAGAAAAAGAGGGAAGGAAAGAATAATCAGGGGTAGGAAATTTGTCCAGATCCGGGACCAGCTCCCGCTCTCTATTGCGGACAATATCTTTCCCATGCCGGAATGTGACACCCGTGATACCGGTCTCATCTTTTCCCTCCTCATAGGCGGTAACCAGTTCTTTGAACGTGACCTCTCCCTCTCCCCTGACAATGGCATCAATAACAGGGAACCTTTCAAGGGTCTCCCTGTCCAAGAAAGATGCATTATGACCTCCAAGAACGATCCTTGTGTCGGGTTTCCTTTGCTTGATCCCCTCTGAGATTTGAATTATGCATGGATACGTGGTACATTGAGCAGAAAAACCCACTACGTCAGGGGCTTGTTCCAGTATCATTTCCGCGCAATCATCATATAAGGCCCTTCCCATTTTGAGAGCCCCCTGGCGTATGGCCAGAACAAAATCCATAACAACCACCTGGTGCGGATGGCCTTTTAATGCGGTTGCCAGATTGACCAATCCTAAGGGTGGAAGGTTATACAGGGACTCGAGATAAAAGGGAGGAAATATAAGGGCAATTTTCATGAATATTTCCTTGGAGGCTGTCCGAGAATGGCTATTTTCCGCAATCTCTGCGTCAGGCTCAGATTTGAATCCTCAAAATACTTCAATGTATTCTTGCGGTTTAAATCTTCGCCTTCCTTGACCTTACAAAAAATTTCTCATTCTCGGACAGCCTCCTGGGCTCCCAACGGAATGGCGAATGCGGGCACATGGTTAATAAATCAGTATCTTAAAAAATAGAGATAAATATTCAATGAGTCAACAGAATAGTGATGAAAATCGAGAACTACCGGGATCTGAATCTTCGCGCGGGGCCTGTGAACCCGGGCAAGAGAAGGCTTTCTTTGTGGACGGTCATGTTGATCTCCCCTATTTCATGATGAATCATGCGCTAAAACCAAGACTCAGCGAAATCGATGACGCACCTTTCACCGTTGAAAAGGCCGGGAAAGTGGGGGTCAGGCTTTTTTGTACTGCCATTTATTGCGAAGACCGATTTAACGGCGCTGATTCCCTCACGCATTTCCAGGATATATTGAATTTCACTAAAAGACAGTATGACAACGTGGTCATCATCAAGGACAAGTCTGATCTTGACGGTCTGACAGCAAAGGATGAGGATACCGGAACCCTTTTTCTTCTTGAAAACGGGGACGCCTTAGCCGCGAACATCCCCTTTATTGCAGAGTTGAAGGAGGAGGGGATCGGGATCGTGGGGCTGACCCATGCAGGGAAGAATCGTCTGGCAGATGGCAACTCCGTCCGATATCCCTATGGGATTACATCGGATGGGAAAGAGGTTATAGGCAGTTTGAATAAAAATGGTCTGATCATCGATGTGGCCCATCTTCATACCAAATGCTTCTTTCAGCTTCTGGATTTGGCTGAGGGCCCCCTTATTTCTTCCCACACAGGTGTGAGAGAACTTTTTAATACCCCGAGGAATATATATTTGAAACAGGTAAAGGAGCTTATTGAAAGGGGGGGGGTAGTGGGGATAACGTTCAATCCGGAGATGCTTTCACCCGGAGGGAAGGCCTGTCTAAAAGATGTTTTTGCCCATCTTGATACCGTGGTTCAGAAGTTCGGCCCGAAAGGCGTTGGAATCGGGTCCGACTATTGCGGCTTTGATCTTTTCACAGAGGGTCTCGAAGAGATCACCGGCATAACCTCCTTAATAGATGTCATGCTGGATCACGGCTATGCCCATGAGGATGTAAATGATATAATGGGGCGCAACTGGTTGAGGTTTTATGAGTCGTATCTGAACGCCTAAGGAGAAATCAATGGATCAGCCCGCATGGAATTATCATAACACTACCAGTTATGAACGCTCTAAAATGGGTGGGCATTTCTTAGACTGGGAGAACCAACCTGAGCTTCTCAAGACCTATGCCGACAGGGAACTCTTAGAGATGCCAAAGGAGATTCCTCTGCCAAAGGAGGATCTTTTCACCCTGTATGATCGTCCTCCTGTGAAAGAGAAACACAAAGCGACCCCGGATCTTGAGGACCTTTCCCGTATCCTGCTTCTCACCTACACCCTGACCGCCCAGGCGCGGCACTCGAACGGAATATTCCACTATCGAAGCGCCGCATCGGCCGGGGCCCTCTATCCCACGGAAATTTATGTTGCTTCTGAGGGCATGTTGGACCTAACACCCGGCCTTTATCATTTTTCCATCGCCGGTCACGGGCTGACAAGACTCCGTGACGGCCGCCTCTCAGGATTGGTAAAAAGAGCGATCATTGGAACAGAGACGTCTCCATCCCCGCTTACCTTTTTTCTCACGGCCATATTTTTCAGAAGCGCCTGGAAATACCGTGCCCGCGCCTATCGGTACCACCTGCTCGACACCGGACATGTCCTCGAAAACCTGATTCTGTCCCTTAAGGCAGTGGGGTTTCCCTTTGAAATCAGATTTGACTTTGACGATCGGCAGATAAATCGCCTGCTTGGGCTGGATGAAACCCTTGAGGCTGCCCTTGCAATCATCGAGGTGGGGGTCCCCCTCAGCGACGGTGACCCTGAAAACGAAGATGTTCTTCAGGAACTTCCAGAGGATGTCAAATCCGCCAGTCGCGTGGCTTCTCGCGAAATCGATTACCCTGAGATTTGTGCCATTCACAGCGTGGGGTATGGGCCGGTCCCATCGAAGAGATCGGCTCCGGATATGCTTAAAACCTTAGGGCTTACCCCGAGACCCTGGGTATCACTCCCTTCGGGGGGCTGCCAAGATAAAACTACGCCCTACCCGGAGGCGGTATTTCGGAGAAGATCCAGACGGAACTTTACTGGCAAGCCTATGCCCCTTTCCTTCTTTCACTCCATCCTGAACGTTCTATCTGGAAAGAAAACCTTTACGCAGACCTCCTATGGTAGTAGTTTTTGTATCGGGTTTATAGCCGGACAGGTTGAATCGTTTGATCCGGGACTCTACCTACTCGACAGGGAGAGGGGCGCCATAGGTCTGGTATGGCCGGGGCATTTCCTCGACCAGATGTCTCATATTTGTCTGGATCAGGGCTGGCTTGCCGGGGCGGCCCTTCATTTCATCTTTATGACCAACATGGCGGTCCTGGATCACACATGGGGCGCCAGGGGATACCGATATGCCATGATGATGGCCGGTAGCATGGGAGAACGACTTTATTTAGCCGCTTCGGCGCTCGGGTTAGGATGCTGTGGTATAGGCGCTTTTTATGATAGGGAGGCGTCAAAACTGCTGGATCTGAACAGTGAATCCAGGGCCCTCTATGTGGTGGCAGTTGGTCCTGTAAAGGCCATTCGTTGATATACGTTTATAGTTAAAAGCCAGAAATCTGATTTGTGAGGCTAAAAGTGGATCAAAATAATATTATGGTAAGATGTGCCAACTGCGGGGCAAAGAATCGAATCCCTAAAAAAAGGTTGGACCAAGGGCCGAGATGTGGCAAGTGCAGAGCCCCCCTGAAGGTGGCGGATTCTCCTGCTGTTCCTGTTGATGTTACTGATCAAACCTTCAGCCGGGAAGTCTTATCTTTTTCCGGACCGGTTCTTGTGGACTGCTGGGCCCCATGGTGCGGACCCTGCAGGATGGTTGCCCCGGTACTTGAGCAATTAGCATCGGAATATGCAGGCCGCCTGAAGATTGCAAAACTAAATGTGGATGAAAACCCGGCAACCGCATCCAAATACCGCATTCAGAGCATACCCACCATGCTGCTATTTAAAAACGGAAACCATGTTAACTCACTGGTAGGCGCCCTGCCAAAGCATGAGATAGAGCGGCATTTGGGAACGATTCTTACTACTTGACCAGTTTGAATTTCCCTTTTACGGCACCACATACGGGGCAGTTATCCGGCGGGTTATCCTCTGCGACATAACCACAAACCTGGCACACGTAGTAATCGGTCTCACGATCGGACAACATATCGTTCATTGCCTTTTTGTAAAGCTCGGCATGACCTGTCTCAACGTCCTTGGAATGGGAAAAAGCCTTTAATGCCCCTTCCTTTCCCTCATCGGAGGCGTCTTTTATCAGGCTGGGATATTCTTCTGCATTCGCCTTGATCTCATTTTGAAAAGCGGTTTCGAGATTTTCCTCTGTGGATCCGATCTTGCCGCGCATCAGTAACAGGAACCTGCGGGCATGGACAGATTCCGCCTCGGAAACGGCCCGAAAGAGGCGGGCTATCTGGGAATAGCCTTCCGCATCAGCTTTTTTTGAAAAGGCTCCATTTCGGATAGCGGCCTTTGATTCAGCAGCAAAGGCATAGGCAAGGTTTTTTTCTGTTTTTTCCGACATAGAATTAGACTCCTTATTCGTAAAGGTTAATAGTTCAGGGTTCAACGTTCAGGGTTAGGGCCAAGGCCAAAATGCAGCCCAGGGGCAAGAACGTAACCTTGAACCTCTGAACCCTTGAACGGCTACTTTATTTTTTCTGATCGTATCTGCTTAACAAAATTGAAGCATTTTGCCCTCCGAATCCGAAGCTGTTGCTTATGGCCTTTTCTATCTCTTTGTCGATCGGTTTCTGGGGTACGTAGAAAAGATCACACCCTTCCCCTGGGTTTTCAAGGTTTATGGTCGGATGGATTTTCCCCCTCTCCATCATGAGAACCGTGGCGATCATCTCGATGCCGCCTGAGGCTCCTATTAAATGGCCGGTCATTGATTTGGTTGAGCTGATGGCCACGTGGTTGGCAGCTCTTCCAAGAGCCTTTTTGATTGCGAGCGTTTCAACAGGGTCATTCAGGAGGGTTGAGGTGCCGTGGGCATTGATATAATCGATCTCTTCAGGAGAGGTATGTGCAGTTTTCAGAGCGTTTTTCATGGCCCGGGCCTGCATTTCTCCATCAGGGTCTGGCGCGGCAATGTGGTAAGCGTCCGACGTGGCCCCATAGCCTGATAGTTCGCAGTAGATATGTGCACCGCGGTTTCTGGCATGATCCAACTCTTCCAAAACAACGATTCCTGAACCCTCCCCCATAACAAAGCCATCCCTCTCTCTGTCAAATGGTCGCGAGGCTTTCTCGGGCGCATCATTTTGTCTGCTCATGGCGTTCATGGATACAAAGCCGCCAAATACAAAGGGCGTAATGCAGGCATCTGCTCCTCCCGTGACCATAATTTCCTCTTCACCTGAAAGGATCTGCTTATACGCCTCAATCATAGCATGATTGGAGGATGCACAGGCAGTGGAGACGCTGCAGGCAATCCCTTTGATCCCGAATGCCATGGTAACGTTCACCGGTACGGAACATATCTGCACATGGGGTAAACCAAAGGGTGAAACCCGTTTTGGGCCTTTGTGTTTGAGAAATTGCCTGAACCATTTTTCGCAGAGATCCATGTTTTGGGCACCTACGCCAAGGATGACCCCAATCTTGCCTGGATGAATATGCTTTACGGTATAGGCCCCTTGACCTTTTTCCCCTTCAAGGTAATCCAGCTCCAGACCTGCATCCTCCAGGGCCAGTTTCGTTGCGGCCATGGCAAAGGCGGAAGTCCTCCCAAGGTATCTGAAATCCTTCCTTTTTCGTAAAAAATCGGTCAACAAAAAAGAATCAATAGTACAGGCGACCTGGGAGTTAAATTGATCCATGTCGCACCCCTCAAACTGAATCTTCTTTGCACCGGACTTGCCCGCTATCAGGGATTCCCAGAATGCTTCCTTGCCAATTCCTATGGGAGTAAGCGGTCCCAGGCCTGTGATGACGACTCTCTTTCGCATAGGTTTATCTCCTTTTGAATAATCACATCTCCCTTATACTGACGGAGAGTATAGAAAATCATGGGCCGAAGGTCAAATATTTGGGTGAAAATTAGGGAAACCTTTTGCCCGGACGCCTTTCACCATATAACCGATTCAGGCAATAAACGAGGAACGCATTTCCGGTTGATGGATAATTCGCCAATGAAAACAAGTAGATATTGCATATTTTATGTTGACAGCATCTATGCTTTGTGGTATGCTTGCTGTTAGTTTTGACTTCGACCATGATGCTACTGTTTCGTACCTCCAAATCAGGGTTTACCTAATTGCACCAGTTTCGGATACTGATGAACAGACGCCTCGTCATAATCCTTACCCTTGCAACGCTCCTCCTTTACGCGTGGCCAATGTTGGGCTGGCTTTCCACGCTTGGACGGAAACCTGCGACATTTACCCCCTATGCCCCCCTGTCCACGCCTTTGATTGGCGGCAAGCCGTTTATGGTTGAGGAGTTCATAAACCCCGATTCTGGAAAAGGGATGGTCCATGTGGGATCTATTTGCGAACTTCCTGACAAGAGTTTAATCGCCGCCTGGTATGGCGGGACAAGGGAAGGGGCCAAAGATGTCGACATCTTTCTTGCCAGAAGAGACCCCGGACACCTCACCCGCTGGTCCAAACCGAAAAGGGTAGTGGATAGGATATCTGCGTCAAGAGAGCTGTACAGGTATATAAAAAAAGTGGGCAACCCTATCATCTTTGCCGGGTCTGGAAGTCACCTCTATCTGGTTTACGTCACTATTAGCGCTGGTGGGTGGTCTGGCAGTTCTCTCAACATCAAAGCATCATCTGACGCCGGGGCTACCTGGAATAATAGCCGGAGGCTTACCCTCAGCCCTTTTCTTAATATCAGTGAATTAGTCCGAAACAAACCCCTGCCTCTGAGTAGCGGCGGCTTTGCCCTGCCAATCTACCATGAATGTTTGGGGAATTTTCCGGAGATCCTCTGGCTTCAACCCGGGAGTGAGGGGTGTAGAAGCACCTTTCGAAAGAGCAGGATGACGGGTGGGCAATCTTTTATCCAGCCATCCGTCGTGGCCTACGGCTCCTCCCTTGCGACCTCCTTTTACAGGTGCCGATCAGATGAGAAAGCTGTTGGAGTGTCTGTTACCAAGGATGCCGGGATAAGCTGGTCTGAACCACAGACACTCAACCTGCCAAATCCTGACTCCGCAGTAGAGGCCATTCTCCTCTATGATCACAGCATCCTCCTGGCCTTCAACGACAGCAGACAAAATCGGGAAAACTTGCGACTCGCGGTCTCCAGTGATCGGGGCGCTAACTGGGTCCGAATTGCAACTCTCGAGAGTACGCCGGGGAAAAAATATTCATACCCGTACATGATACGCAGCCAGGACGGACTGATTCATCTCGTTTATACGTGGCACAGGAAAAGGATTAAGCACGTGGTGTTTAATGAGGCCTGGATCAACGCACAAATAAAAAGGATTGCAAAATGATGCCCTTGGGTTTCTCATTTGTTTTCCCATTTTTTCTTATTATGGTACTATTGCAGGGAGGAGCCGGCCTGTTTGGCAGAGACCTGCGTGGCTGGCGTCTGACCCTGATCTTCGTGCTAAGCTCCGTATTTATAGCGGTTACTCCGGTGGGAGGATTGCCATTGGCCCGCTGGATGATAAGCTTCAATGCAAATTTCAGTATCTCCCTGACGGCGATACTGTTTTGTAGAGTCCTTGAAAGCTCCTTTGGCGTCAAACTGTTAGACAAGAAAGCCCTTTTGACATGCTGGGGATTCTCTTTAACTGCGGGCGTGATACTCTATCCGATGGCGTTGGGCCTGGGCAGGTTTGATCCATACCAGGCTGGATGGGGCTTTTCCTGGCTGTTTGTGGTGGTGTGTGGTGTCACGATTTTGCTGCTGATCATGAAAAACCGGTTTGCAGTCGTTCTGATGGCCGTTATATTAGCCCACAACCTGCATCTGTTAGAATCCACAAATCTGTGGGACTACCTTGTTGATCCATTTATGGTCTTGGTCTCATGTATCGCCTTGGGGAGCCGGTTCTCGCGAAAGCTCAGTGACAGGCCATAGCACCATAGCTTTCAGGCTAAGCTAACATTGCCGGTATTTTGGATCTTTTACACGGCAAATTCCAAATTCCAATAGAAGAAATAACAAACAAATATCAATTACCGAAATTCAAAATCCCAACCTATTTGGAATTCTCGTTAGATTCGATTGGGACAACTAATTGCTAAAAAGCACCAGTTCTTTTGTCGTTTTGGTTATTGGATATTGGAATTTGAGATTTATTTGAAATTTGGTGCTTGTTATTTGAAATTTTTGATATCAACAGGGGACCAATGCAACCAAGATAACACACTATTTATAAGAAACCTCCGCTTAGACTGACGGCTATGGCCATAGCACCGCCGAAAATCGAGTGGCAAACGGGCGGGAGTTTACTTTTTCGGACCTATGGTATAAGCTTAAAAATTATGAGTTCAACCGCATCCCCTGAAATTTCTATCATTGTCCCTGTTTATAACGAGGCTCCGAATCTCCAGACCCTTGTTGAAGATACCCTTGAAGTCATGCGTGCCAGCGGACGACTCTTCGAGCTAATACTTATAGATGACGGAAGCACCGACGACAGCCATAAGCTGCTCCGCACCATTAAAAGTAATACCCTCGAATTGCGTGTCATTTTTCTGCGCCGAAATTTTGGCCAGAGCGCTGCCATGACCGCCGGGTTTGATCATGCGCGGGGGCACATCGTTGTCACCATGGATGGGGACCTTCAAAATGACCCCCGCAATATTCCTCTACTGATTTCAAGATTAGAGGAAGGATATGATCTTGTAAATGGATGGCGCAAAGACCGTCAGGACCCCTTCATTTCAAGACGTCTTCCTTCGAAGATCGCCAACAGACTTATAGGGGTTGCCACAGGAGTGAGGCTCCACGACTACGGATGCTCCCTCAAGGCCTACACTAACGATTTAGCCAAGAATCTCCTCCTTTACGGAGAGTTGCACCGCTTTATCCCTGTCCTGGCATGCTTTTACGGGGCACGGATCGGAGAGGTGGTGGTGTCGCATCATCCACGCAGCAGGGGTAAGAGCAAGTATGGGATCGACCGCACCTATAGAGTCCTCCTGGACCTGATCCTCATGCTCTTTTTCCAGAAATTTGCTACCAGACCTCTCCAGCTCTTCGGTCTTAGCGGCGGCCTTCTTCTTGTCGCGGGGTTTGTTATCGAGCTGTATCTGACATGGTTGAAGCTGTGGCATGGGGAGGACATCGGCGGCAGACCCCTACTCCTTTTCGGCGCCTTATTGATAATAACGGGAATCGTATTGGTTGCGATAGGTCTTTGTGCCGAATTAATAATCCGCACCTATTATGAATCTTCCGGGAAGCGGATCTATGCAGTGCGCGAGGTCCTGGAGTGAGGAAGGATATACGCCGCAAGGCAGGGAACCTGATCAGAATCGGTATCAGCGCAGGACTTCTCATCTGGCTCTTTTCCCGGTTCGATCTGAAGGGTGTATTAGTCTATTTTGAAGAGCTCGAGATATCTATCTGGGTCATAGCCAGTTTAATGAGCCTTGTGGCTCAAGTCCTGAGCAGTATTCGATGGTGGATATTGTCAAACATCTTCTCGTTCCCAGGGAGATGGCCGACGTACTTGGGATTTTATTTCGTAGGGATGTTTTTCAATCTATTCCTCCCCACCGGTATTGGGGGCGATCTCTTTAAGGTACACTTTCTCTCACGTGAAGAGGGGAGGAGATTTCTTGCCGCTTTTACTGTTGTGGGGGATCGTCTCTTCGGACTTATCACCATGTTGCTTATGGGAGCAGCAGCGGTGAAAATATGGCCTGCTCTCATACCGCAGCCTTTTTCAGATTTTCTCTATATTAGCGCTCTGATTATTTTAGCCGCCCTCTTGGGCCTGCCGATTTTCCAGAGGGCAATCAAGGGTATCCTGCCTGGCGTTTCCCGGCATCTTGCAGGCCTGCTTATCCTTTGGAAAAGGCCTCGGAGACTCCTCTCTGTGCTGGGGCTTTCGTTCTGTCTTCAGGCCTTGGGGATAGGTGCAGTAGCCCTGTTAGGGACCGGCATAGGTATCAAGCTTCCTCTCCCCTTTTACTTTGTCAGCCTTCCCTTAGTGATCCTCATAACACTCATTCCTATCAGCTTTAATGGGATTGGGTTCAGAGAAGGGGCCTTTATCTATTTCTTTGGCCTCAAAGGGGTAGGCGCAGAACCTGCATTAGGCCTCGGGCTTCTCTTCTTTTCCGTGCAGATAGCCATGAGTCTCATAGGCGGTGTGGCCTACGCTGCCGGTCTTCACCGGCGATCGATAGTCAGTAAGGTCGAATGACTCTCTACAGATATATCATAAACGAAATATGGCCCACATTCTTGGCGAGCCTGTTCGTTTTTATCTTCATCATGGTGGCGGCGCGGATGCTTTCCATAACTGAATTAATCGTAACTCGGGGAGTGCATGTTACACAGGTGATAGGTATGGTCGTCTACCTGTTACCCGACATCCTGACATTTGCCCTCCCGGCGGTGATCCTCATGTCCGTGGTGGTAGCCTTCTTACGTCTCTCCGTTGACAGCGAGATTATTGCCCTGAAGTCATCCGGAATCAGCCTTTATCAGATGCTGCCACCGGTGGTAGCGTTTTCTCTCCTGGTTTTTTTTATTGGACTCGCCATCAGCGTTTTTGCGGCGCCGTGGGGTAACAGGGCCTTTAAGGATCTCATTTTTAAGATCGCAGAGTCAAAGGCTGACATTGGAATCAAGGAGCGAGTTTTCTGTGAACCATTTGACAATCTGGTTTTGTATGTGAACAATTTTTCCAGGCGGGAAAGGGTGTTAAAAGACGTCTTTGTGGTAGACAGGCGGGATAAAGATATTACAAATACCATTGTGGCTGAGGAAGGCCGGATCATGATGCGGCCCGACGAAAGAATTATTACCATCTATCTTGTCAGGGGCACAATATTTGTGGTTGACAAAAATCTGAGCGCTGCTCGAACTATCAAATTCAATACCTATGGCTTAAACATTGGCCTCAAAGATGTTATGGCCGACCTTGCATCAAGGCGAAAGGCACCTCATGAGTTGTCAATAGGAAGCCTGATCGAACAGCTAAAAACGGTTCCAAAAGGGGAGATTGGATACAACAGGATGATGAGGGAACTTCTCGAAAAGGGCTCTATACCCTTAGCAGTACTCTTTATGGGAGTAATAGGAGTCGCTCTTGGCGCGCAAATACGGACCCGGGGACGTTCGGCCGGGATTGGAGTCAGCCTTGCAGTCTTTTCAGCTTATTATATTTGTCTCATGGTCATGAGGAGCATCTGTTCAAGCGGGGGCATGTCCCCGGTAATCGGTGTGTGGATTCCGGATGTTTTCTTGATTATTTCTATGATATATTTCCTGCGCCGTGCCTCGAATGAACGGCCTATCAATTTTTTGGGCTCCAGTTCTTAGTGTGATGCGTAAAAAGTTTGAAATGGCTTGCTCGTGGAACGGGTAAGGTTTTCGGTGAACAATGAACCTCTAAACTCAGAACGGTAAACCCTGGACCTGTGAACGCTTATATTTATCTTTCTATTTTCGGGTTGGGCTGCGCTTTGTCGCTTATACTGACCCCGTTGGCGCGAAGACTCGCAATAAGATCAGGGCAAGTGGCTGTGCCGAAGGATAATAGATGGCACCGCAAAGAGACTGCCCTTTTTGGTGGGGTCAGCATTTTTTGTGCAATGGTAACGGCCTGGTTTCTCGCCGCTTGCTTAACGGACTGGTCCCATTTTGGCAAACCCTATCTTGCAATGATCTTCTGCTCGGGAGGAATATTTGCCTTAGGTCTGATAGATGATATTTTCAATATGGACCCTCAACACAAGTTGGCTGGTCAGGTCATCATCACCGCCATCTTAGTATTCTTCGGTTTCCGGCTTGGTTGGACCGATTCCGAAACGCTCAACCTGTTCCTGTCCATTCTCTGGATCGTTGGCATCACTAATGCTTTTAACCTCTTAGACAACATGGATGGTCTTGCGTCCGGCATCGCCCTTATTGCAGGAGCCTTTTTATTCCTCTACCTTTTTTTAGACCCGAATCCCAGCCCTATTTCCGCACCTCTCCTCTTGACACTCTCCGCCTATCTTGGCGCTATTTCAGGGTTCCTGGTCTACAACTTCAACCCGGCTTCCATATTTATGGGTGATGCCGGAAGCCTTTTTGTCGGCTTTGTCCTGGCCTGTTTGACCATAACCGGGGCACCTTCAAAGGCCAGTGGCCAGGGCTTTCTCCATCTAATTTCCGTGATTGCAATCCCTGTTCTCATCCTCTTCATTCCCATCTTGGATACAGGTTTTGTCAGCCTGATGCGCAAGCTGTTTCGACGGCCCATCTCTCAGGGCGGGCGAGATCACTCTTCCCACCGTTTGGTTGCCATTGGTTTGTCCGAAAAGAAAGCTGTCCTGGTGTTATACCTTTTCGCCGCGGTATCAGGCCTCATGGCCCTTGCCTTCAACCGGTTGTCCATTGGAGCCAGCTTAGTGCTTATTGTTATCTATTTTCTCTTTATTCTCTTTTTCTGGATCTATCTTGCGAGGGTCAAGGTCTATTCAGAGAAATCGATTATTGCGGGCGAAGTTTCAGGAGTTATTACTCCTATCCTGATTGAGATCACTTTTAGAAGAAGGCTTTTTGAGGTCCTCTTAGATCTCGTTTTGATCACAATAGCCTACTATACAGCCTATCTATTGCGTTTTGAAGGTTTTCTCGGCCCTAATTTCGACTTTTTTTTGAATTCCCTGCCGATCGTTATTGCATGTCAGATCCTCTTCTTCTATATATTCGGCGTCTACCGGGGTGTCTGGGAAAATACGAGTATCAGGGATCTTATTTCCTATGGAAAGGCGATTACGGCCGGCACCATTACGCCCATCCTTATCTTTCTTTTCTTATATCGTTTTCATAGTTTCTCCCGGGCCGTTTTTGTAATCTACTGGGGCCTCATGCTGATATTGGTATCCCTTTCGAGACTCTCCTTTCGCCTCTTGGAGGAAGGGATCAAGGGAACACCTGGGGGGAAGCGTGTCCTTGTTTACGGTGCAGGTCTCGGGGGACAGATGGTCCTAAGGGAGATTGAGACAAACAGGGATCTCGATATGGCCGTAGTCGGTTTTGTAGACGACAATCCAAGAATCCAACGGAGAAAGATCCGTGGCTACCCGGTGCTCGGAGGGCTGAAAGACCTGGAAAGGATGGTTAGCGACCATGATATTAAAGAAATTATTATTTCCTTTAAGGAAAACAGCTCCGAAAAGAAGAGGGAGATAAAGCGGTTGTGCGATATGATGGGCGCGGAAGTGGGTGTAAAGGAGATGAGGCTTACCATCAGGTAGGCACTTGTCTTTGTCTCGCCAATTCCCGTTTATCCGTCACCTCATCCGATTCATCGACGATCTCCCTTCCTAAGATCTCTTCTAAGATATCCTCTAAGGAGATGATACCGGATAGCCCGCCGTATTCATCTATGACTGCAAAAAGATGCTGTCTCAATTCTAAGAACTCCGACAACACCTCATTTAGCTTAGCTGTTTCGGCCACAAAATGCACCGGCTGCATCAGTTCTGCTAACCTCTTATCTTCATTCCCCTCCGAAAGCGCAATCAAGATCTCCCTTGTGTGGACGATACCCACCAAGTCCTCTATCCCCTGGGCATACACAGGTATCCGGCTATGTTCCCATCCACCGGCCGCCGCAATCGCTTCTTGTAGCGTGAGGTGTTCGCTAAGGGAAAAAACAACGGTCCTAGGTGTCATTACATCCTTGGCCATTTTCTCCTGGAGAGTCAAGATCCTTCCAATGGTCTGCTCCTGGTAAGACAGGATGCCCCCGGTCCGACGACTTAAACGCGCCATAATCTGGATCTCTTCAGCGGTTATGGCTTCTTCACTTTTACCCCGACTTATCATGCGCGTTACCAATCCGCTTAACCATATGGCAGGTGTCATGACCCAGACAAGCCCTTTCAGGGGATAGGCTACCACTGCGACTAAGGAACTCCCGTAGACAACCCCTGCTGTTTTGGGAATAATTTCTGAAAACAGCAAGATGGCCAAGGTGAACAGGGCGGAAAAATATCCAAGCCATTGATGCCCGAAAACAGCGGTTGCAGCAGCCCCGGCAAAGGCAGCTCCGGCCGTATTGGCGATGGTATTGAGGGATAAAACAGCAGATATCGGTCGCTCAACATGGCGACGCAAATTCTTCAATATTCTGCCTCCAGGTTTCCCGGCCTGGATCATGGCCTCAAGGTGTCTCCGGGGCACTGAATAGAGCACGGCCTCGAAGAGAGAACATACAGCCGAAATTAAAACGGCGAGGCTTACGGCAAGTATTAATTCTGTCATATATCATTTCACCTCAGGATATAGGTTTTCGAAGTCGTTAAGCCCTTCAGGGCTATTAATATTAAAAAAGGACCTCAGGTCAGGATCAAACATCCTGACTTCATCCTCATCAACATACCGGACCGAAACTTCGTTAAAAAATCGGAATATCTGGTATATCCTTAAATTGATCAGACCTTCAATCTTGCTCTGGCATCCCTTGCCATACAGCGCATGAAGGGCCTCCATTTTTCCGGCTATTCTCGGCACAACCACATCAAAATCAGCCATGATTTCAACAATATGTCGGATGAGCGCCTCTTTGAGAAATGGCATGTCACATGCGACAAAAAAGCCGGCATTATCCGGGATCACTCGTAACCCGGTAAGAATACCCCCTAAGGGGCCCAGACCTTTAATGATATCTTGATACATGGGGAGTTGGAGATAGGAATATTCGTCAGGGGTGTTTGTGATGATGATCACACGATGAAAGATAGGGCGCATTATACCGAGAACTCTTTCAATCAAAGGGATGCCGTGAAGTTTAACTAAGGCCTTGTTTTTCCCGTAACGAGTGCTCCTGCCGCCTGCCAGGACAACGCCTGAAACGTCTTTTATCTTCTCCATAAGCCCATATTTGTAGTTGTTTCAAAACCCTTTTATGCGGCGGACATGGGTGTATATGCGATTGGTATCTCTCGCCATATCTATTAAGGTGATGTTATAAAACCTGGCCGCTTCCACTGCCCTTGAGGTAGGCCGGGACATCGCAACAAAGACGGGAAACCCGGCCCTTGCCGTCTTAAGGATCATTTCCAGGCTGGCACGGCCGCTCGAAACCAGCACCTTGTCTTGTGAGGAAATTCCTCTAATAAGTGTAGAGCCTATTACCTTGTCTAACGCGTTGTGGCGCCCCATATCTTCACAATGAAGGATTTGCTTCCCTTTGGAGTCAAAGAGGACCGCTGCGTGGGCGCCCCCTGTCCTTGTGTAGAGGGGTTGGAACTCTTCCAGTCTGTTCGAGAGTCCCTCTAACATCTCCATCGCAAACCGGTGGGCACTCTTTACTCGCTTCAATCCATTCTTCATTTGATTGTAGTTTTCAGTCCCGCAAATACCACAACTCGAATATGAAACCCTTTTCCCGCTTGCCGCTGAGGAAAGTGGCCCTTTTGAGACGATTTCTATGCGGGCTTCAATAACCTCTTCTCCATCCTCTTTGTGGAGGTCAGAAACTTTGAAGTCCATTATTTCTTTAAAATCCTTTATCAGGCCTTCCGTGAAAAGAAAACCAAATACCAGTTCCCTGATCTTTTGAGGCGTAAACATGATAAGGGTATGCCTTTGACCATTGACTATGATTTGCAGGGGGGTTTCCACCGTAAGTGCGGTCTTTTTCCGGGAGATTTTTCCCCCATCCATGGTAAAAGAGCGGAAAGTCTGATATGTCTTATGGTAGTCGTTCATAGGTTCCCCCCGCCACAGGCGGGGATCTTCGACAAGGTTGATGGTTTCGTAAAAATTCAATAGCTGGCAAAAAAAAGCCCACATTTCATTGACATCAGCCTACAAAATGATATGGTTGTCAAAAATTTCAGGTTAGGCCCTTTGGTTCAGGGATTGAGGGTTATATTAAGAAAATTCCCTTCAATTCCTCAATTTGCATCTCAGATTTAACCAGGTTAGGCTTTCCATGCCGAGAAAGGAGCATTTTGAGTCGAAACGATTTAATTCAATTAGAAGGGGTGGTCGCCAAGGTCCTCGGCGGCGGCACCATGGAGATCCTGTGTGATAATGATCTCTCTATAAGGGGTGTGCTTTCCGGCAGGATGAAAAAGCACCGGATAAAGGTTATGGTTGGTGACCGGGTTCAGGTCAGCGTTTCCCCCTACGATACGACCCATGGATTAATAACCTACCGTTTTTGAGATCTTGCGACACTCTGTTAATCCCTTTCGCAGATCTCCACTAAGACACCGTTGGTTTCTTTTGGATGGATGAAGGCTATCCTTGCGCCCCCGGCTCCTTTTCTCGGCGTCTGATCGATAAGTCGGACCCCTTTTTCTTTTAGCTCCTCAAGGGCCTTATCTATGTCCTCAACGCGAAAGGCAATGTGCTGCACCCCCTCTCCCCGCGCACTTATATATTTTGCAACCGGCCCATCAGGTTCGGTGGACTCTAACAATTCCACTTCGCTGTCTGTGATTGGAATAAATGCAACATTCACCTTCTGATCGGCCACATTTTCGACATCTTCAATCTTGAGACCCAGGACGTCCGTATAGAATTTCCCGGCCTGTTCAATCCCCTTAACAGCAACACCTATATGGTCAATATGCTTTACCTTCATAATTTCCCCTCTTTCCTCATCCCTATAATTGAGACAAGTTCCATGATCCTCTGTTAAAAACCCTTGCCTTTAAGGGCCTGGATGATTATCATAGCCCGATTCTTTATCAAAAGAAAAATAAATTATATCACAACTTCCGTCTCACATTCAAGGTTTTATCCATGAAAAACAATCCTTTCAATTTCGCACAACCGGTCGATGCACGGCCTGTGAAGCCCCGGGAGGATTTTGAAGAATTCGAGGCCACCGAACTTTACTGCTCTGAATGCGGGTATGCCGTGCCGATCAATAAATTCCTTCTCCTGGTCCTCCCAGATGGAGACAGGTATGAGTACCGGTGTAGACGGTGCGGTGCTAAAGTGGGGGATAAGATCGATCGCTCCGGGCAGTTTTATGATGTCTTAAAGGGCTGAGCGGCTCGTATTGTAACCTTTTCCTGAGCACCTGCGATATAATACAGAGGTCGTCAAATAGTTGAGTCCCGTTTTGGACGGTACTCAACCGCTTTATCCCGCCTTAGGCGGGACTCAAATAAGGAGAATTATGAAAACAAAAGCAACGATTTTGTTATTTATTCTCACTACTTTGTTCATCCCTGTTTTTGTCGGGGTTCCTTCACACGCAGACGAGTCCCTGAAGAAGATAGCCATACTCCCGTTTACCATGAATTCTGATCGCGACCTTAGCTTTTTGCGGGCAGGCATAGTGGATATGCTCAGCTCGAGATTGGCCTGGAAGGGGAAGGTGGAGGTAATAGAAGAGGAGGCGGTTAAGAAAGAGGTGGCCTCCGTTCCAGGCCCGCTGAACAAGAAAAAGGCGCTTATGATCGGTAAGGCATTAGGGGCTGATTACGTGATCTTGGGAAGCCTCACTGTCTTTGGGGATAGTGTAAGTATTGATGCGAAAATCTTAGATGTAGCCAAATCAGATGAATTAGTCACCGCCTTTGACCAGTCAAAAGGGATGGACGGGGTGATTCCCACGGTCAACCAGTTCGCCGAAGACATCAACGCAAAAATCATGGGTAAAGAGGTCTACAGGCCGGGCCGGGCCTATGAAAGAGAGGAAAAGGAAGGCGGCGCTCTTATTGCCGTGGGAGAAAGGGCAGGCGCCTCAGTACAGAAGCCGTCATTTGTTCAGCGCTTTAAGTTAGAGATCAGGGGCCTCGATGTGGGGGATTTGGATGGGGACGGGAAGAATGAAGTCGTCATTATCGACAGAGATACGATCTATGTGTACAAATGGCTCAAGAAAAGGCTCCTTCAGTTCAAGACAATTGAAAAATCCTGGGCATCGAATTATATCTATGTGAGCGTTGCCGATTTAGATGGCAATGGACGCGCTGAAATATATGTGACCAATCTGACCACAACCGTCTCCTCCCTGGTCTTAGAATGGGATGGCAATAAGTTCAAGGAAATTGCAAGCAGAGAGAGCTGGCTTTTCCGGGTTGTTGACCTGCCTGGGAAGGGTAAGACGCTTGTTGGACAGACGAGGAATGTCGACGGGACCTACAGGGGAAATGTCCAGATCTTAACTCGTAAAGGGGACGATTTTATTTCCACCGGTCCGTTGAATCTCCCGCGATACGGGAACGTGTTCAATTTCGTTCAGAACGACCTGACAGGAAAGGCGGGAACATTCACCACCATGTTGGGGCCTTACGAGCACCTTCTTGTGTACGACCAAAAGGGGGAACGGCTCTGGAAAAGCGATGACTATTTTGGCGGGAGCCTGACCTTCATGGTGGACAAAACCACGGAAATTGACCGCATGGTTGATACGGGCGTACGCGTCTTTATCCCATCGCCGATCTTCCTGTATGATATAAACGGCGATGGAAAACAGGAGATAGTAGTCTGCCAGAACGAATCAAAAATCGGTCGTATTTTCGGTGACTTACGGTGGTTTGGGAGTGGCAAGGTCCTTTTTATGGATTGGGATGGCGCAGCCTTAACCTCCCAGTGGACCTCCCAGAAATTGTCGGGCACTGTGGTAGGTTATCAGGTAGCAGATCTGGATAATGACGGCCTTAAGGAATTGGTAATTGCCTCTGTTACCAGTGAGAGCTACTTCGTGGGTTTTCCCAAAAGCAGACTTGTGATGTATGATCTTAATATAAAGGCTTCAGATAAATAGTGTCTGAGCCAAAAGGCCGTTCAGCCACAATTTTGAATCTTAAATTGTGAATTTTGAATAAAAAAAGAAGCGATCTTAATATGTTAATGATTAGTGACCTGAACTGACAAAGCGCAATGCGAGGTTTTCGGTCAGGTACTATAAGTGTAATCTGTTCTCGTTATCGCTTTTTGGTCTTTTTTATTTCCTTTTCAATGATGAACCCGATTGTCTGCAGGTCTCGATTGCTTATACGCCTTCCGTTGACAAAAACCGCGGGGACGCCTCTCACGCCTATCTTGCTCCCCTCCTGATAATCCGCCTCGGCCTTTGCCACGATTTCCGGATCTTTGCGGTCTTCTTGAAATTGAGCCTCCTTCAGATCCAACTTGCGGGCGATTTCATTGAGTTTCTTATCGCTGAGCTGCCTGTAATTCTTGAACAACTCATCGTGGAATTCCCAGAATTTTCCCTGGCGCCCGGCAGCGAGGGCCGCTGCAGCGGCCTTGGCTGCGAACCTGTGGTTTTTTAGGGGATAATTCTTGAAAACGATTTTCACCGATTCAGGATATTTCTTGAGCAACTGCTCAAGTCTGGGCGGAAGCCTCGCACAGTAGGGTCACTGGAAATCACTGAAAACCGCTATAACCACCGGGGCATCCTGGCGACCCTTGTATGGCGAGCCAGAGACGATTATATTTACAATAAAGTCTATTGTAACGACTTGAACGGTCTTGTTTTTCCTGTTGGTTATGAAAAGCTGCTGTCCCCTCGGTCCAATTTTCATCTGATCAACGGGATATCCCACATCTATCTTATCCTCTAACCTCCCATCTTGAGAATATACAAAGATACCGTTTTCTGTAAGTACAAAAATATGTTTTCCATCGGGGGAAACCGCCACATCAAGTGGTGACTGATCCATCTGCAAGGTATGCTCAATACCCCATTCCACACTGGCAAAGGAACCCGCTGCAGACCCCACTACTATTAATAAGACAGACAATAATCCAATACACTTTGATCTCATTCCATGCTCCTTTGTAAAGGCCTCGTTAAGTGGTTGAGTCCCGCCTGAGGCGGGGTTGATCCTATCTCTAATCGCCAATCCGCGCGGACACTATGATCCTTATTTTCGGCTGGTCTTTACTGTCTGTCTTGAGATTGATCAAATCGTTATAACTGCCCTTTTCCTTTTTCCGGTTTTCCACTGTCAGGACATAGATCTTTTTTCCTGATTCTTCCACTTCCTTGAGGTCGCATTTGATGTTTTTCCCGTCGCGAGGTTTCACTTGAATGATTGAAAAAGGATATTTATCCTTAGGAATAATATTGACCGATCCCTTTACCGACTCTCGGGCAGACCCTCTCAGCGTTAAACGCCTCGGCTTGATATAGGCTATTTCCGGCGTCTTTATCTCACCCCAAATGGGAATGGTTATCTCCTTTTTAATTTTGTCTGTTGTAAAGAGCCGGATGTTGTCGCGAAACCTGCCCGGGGTCTTTTTTTTGTTTTCCACGGTAAGGAGATACACTTTGTTAGCAGCTTCTTTTGATGTTGTCAGGGTGAAGTGGATGTTTTTTCCATTATCCGCCTTCACTTCTACTATATCGAACATCTGTTCCTTTTTAGGAACAATTGTTATTAAAGCATTTATCGTCTCTCCTGAATACCCCCTCAACATAACGCTCCCTGGCGGTGTAATTTTTGCGATCTGCCTGTCCTTGATGTTGCCATTCACCGGGATAGTCAGTTCTTTTCGGATACTGCTCGTGGTAAGGAGCTTGATTGTGTCACGATATCTGCCTTTTATTTTCCTTCTGTTTTCCACGGTCAGGACATAGGCCTTTCCATCAGTTTCTTTGGATTCGGTCAGGGTGAAACGTATGTCTTTCCCTCTGTCTGCTTTGGCCTCTACGATCTCAAACAAGCCCTTAGCCGCAGGGGCTATTTTCACAGAAACCTTTATTTCCGCTCCGGCTTCACCGTTCAAAGACACCCTGGGGGGGGAAATGATTGCAAATTTTTTGACCTTGCCTGTGACATTAAGGGATGAAACAGGGTTTTTCTTGTCGTTAGTATATACCTTTATGGTCTTCTTAAGGGTCCTTCCACCATAACCTCTTGTGCGTAACTTGACGGATATCTTTCCCTCTCCACCTGGAGGGATTTGCCTCGTAAAGGAGGCTATTATGCACCCTCACCCCCCCGAGACCTTTTGGACATCAAGGATGGCTGTGCCCTTGTTTTGAATCACAAAGTCGTGCAAGACATCTACGCCCTCAAACACGGCATCGAATTCATACCCGGGTTTAGAGAAAACCACGGAGGGTGAAGCCTTTACCTCATCCTGCGCTCCAAAAGCCATGACCATCAAACCGAAAATAACAAGCGAACAACACAAACCGATAAAACTACTCTTTTTCATTATCAAACCTCGTCCCATAATGTTAGATAAAAGTGCCTAAAGTTAAAGATGTCAACTAATTACATTAAGATTGTACTCAACCCGTGCTTTCATGCTTCGTTGTGCCCTTTGGGGCATGGCCGTTAATAGTGATATTCGAACAATCCGCAGATTACTACAACGTCACATCCAACCATCCATTCAATCCCTCAGTCCTTGAATACCTACATACTCCTTTATCGATACACCACGCAACAAAAAAACGGCTGGTCGGCTTGTTTGACGGCCTGGTGTTAATGAGATTTTTTGGGGCTGCAGAATACGCCTTGACATATGCACCGTGGACTGGTATTTAAAACAAAAATACAGGCACGTAGCTCAGGGGGAGAGCACTACCCTGACACGGTAGGGGTCAAGGGTTCAAATCCCTTCGTGCCTACCAGATGATTTCAATAAGTGAGGGCCGGTTGGGAATTACCGGCCCTTTCTATTCCACCATCCTCTCTTGACTAACGGTCCCCGGTCATTATCTTTCGAGGTAGATTTAAAGGAGGTAATGCTGGTGGGGAACTGGTTTAAGACAGCCCTTTTGCTGGGCGTAATGACGGCCCTCATTGTCTGGATTGGAGGCCTTTTTGGCGGAAAACAGGGTATGATAATGGCCTTTATTCTGGCCATGGGCATGAATTTTTTCAGCTACTGGTATTCCGACAAGATCGTTCTCAAGATGTACCGTGCCAAAGAGGTCGGCCCTAGCGAATTTCCGGGCTTGTATAACGCGGTCAGCCAACTGGCCCACAACGCAGGTCTTCCAATGCCTCGCGTCTATATCATCCCTGAGGAGTCCCCCAATGCCTTTGCAACGGGGAGAAACCCGGAGCATGCAGTTATCGCAGTTACGGAGGGGCTGCTCAAATCTATGAATGACGAAGAGGCAACCGGGGTCCTTGCCCATGAGATGTCTCACATAAAAAACAGGGACATCCTGATAGGTTCCATTGCCGCAACCATGGCCGGTGCTATTATGATCTTAGCGACCATGGCCCGCTGGACAGCCTTTTTCGGGGGAGGATCAAGCGACGATGAAGGGGGGGGCGGTCTTGGCATAGTCGGTCTGATTGCCATGTCTATACTTGCGCCGATGGCGGCCATGCTTATTCAGATGGCCATCTCCAGATCGAGGGAATACTTGGCCGATGCCACGGGGGCACGGCTCGCAGGCAATCCCGAAGGCCTGGCAAACGCCCTCGAGAAATTAGGGGCCTCATCCAAGCGGCTTCCCATGAAGGCCAATCCATCCACGGCCCACATGTTTATTATAAACCCCCTCTCAGGCAAAAGTATGATGCACCTCTTTTCAACCCATCCACCTCTCGAGGAGAGGATAGCCCGGCTCAGGGGGGGCAGCAGGCCCGATCTGCCGATGGAAGACAGGGACGAAGACATGGGCAAGAAAGCGGCAGAGGCCATGTGGAGGCATTTGTCAGGGAAGTAGTTCCAAACCACTGAATATCCCACACGGGCTGAGGCCGATCTTATCCTTCATGGCAACCACGTAATCGGGTCTTATCTCATCTTTCCAGCGTGGATATCCGCCCTGCCAGACGTATTTGATCAATTCCTGAAATCCGGTCCTGGTAAATTTGTAGGGACCGATTGAGATCTCTTCTGTTTCCTGGTCAATGACAAAGGTAATCTGAAACGACCTTGCGAATTTATTAATTATCTCCTCCATTTCGTCTCGGGTCCTCTTTCCTTCAGGCTTCTGCCTGAAGTCCTCTGGCCTTTCGGGAAATGGAAACCTGCGGTATACCTCGCCTATGAAGCCCGTATAATGAATCCCGTGAATCGCCCCCATAAGGTCTCCGATATCTTCCGGATCTGAAATGTTGTAAGCTTCCCACAATGTTTCGTAAGACCCTCTCGGATTTTTTTCAGCTATTTCTATAAGATGACTGCAGAATTCTGTGGCAAAAAAGAAATAGCGATCGAGAAGAAGCATATCGGAGTCGATATTAAAAAAACCGAAAGCGATGGTGCCGTGGCTGATGGATTTAAAGGCCAAAGGCATAACAGCTCCTATAACAGTGTTGACCCATTCGCAAAGATGCTTATATTACCAAGTTAATTATACAGGCCGCAAGAAGCCTATGTTTGATAAGATCTATAACAAAATCCCATTTTTCGCAAGGAGCAGAAGTATGCAATCAGAAAGCAGCACGAATAGGAAATTCACCGGCGCGTCCAAATATGTCCTGGATGAAGAATTGGCTAAGATTGTAAATATCACCATGGCCCTGGAAATGCCCCTACTTCTCAAAGGAGAGCCAGGGACCGGCAAGACCATGTTAGCTCACGCCATTTCAGAGGCCTTGAAAATGAAGCTGATCGTCTTGAATGTCAAATCGAGCATGAAGCTCGTGGAGGCCCTTTACCAGTATGATACCCTTACGCGGCTGAACGACAGCCGTTTCGGTGACTCCAAAAGGGACGTCAGTAATATCGAGGAATATATCAAGATGGGGAAGATAGGGCAGTCCTTTGTATCGGAGGAACGGGTAATCCTACTGATCGACGAAATCGACAAGGCGGATACCGATTTTCAGGACGACATGTTAGACGTCTTAGATCAGATGGAATTTGATATCATTGAAATTGACAAGACCACAAAGGCCAAGAAAAGGCCGGTCATTATTATCACATCCAACGCCAAGAAGGACCTGTCCGATCCTTTCTTAGGTCGATGCAATTTCCATCACATTGCCTTCCCCGAGCCTGACATGATGCGTGAAATCCTCCGGGTCCATTTCCCTAATATAAGCAAAGACCTATTAGATAGTTCGATCCGGGCCTTCTATAAGATGAGAGATTTCGGGGGGATTGAAAAGAAGCCCGCGACCAGGGAGCTAATCAACTGGATTCGCGCCCTGCAGGCGGATCCCGATTTCAATGTGAAGCATCTTATCAAGGGAGATCTCCCTTATTTAGGTGTTCTGTTCAAAAAGAGCCCGGATTATGCGATCGCACGAAATGCCGCTGCGCGAATGAGGATATGAAATTCGAAATTCGAAATTGAAGGTTAGACAATGTGCAACACCTTTTCTCAGAAAAACCTACGATGAATTGGTGAATGATCGATGCTGACATGCCAATCTATTGGTTCTTTTGCGCTTAAGACGGTGTACTTTCCTCCGTTCTGACCAAGGCAATTGGCTACTTGGCTGCAACCCATTTCAAATTTCCAGTTTCCAGTTTCCATTGAGGTACGTACCATGTTTACGAGCTTTTTTTACCTGTTAAGACAAGTGGGGATCCCTGTATCACCCACATCTTTCCTGCGTCTTCAAAAGGCGCTGGGCATGGGACTGATCACGTCTATTGATGATTTCTATACTGCGGCCAGGTCGATCTTGGTCAAGAGCGAGAGATACTTCGATCTGTATGACCAGGTATTTGCGCACCGCTTTGAAGGGGCCGAGCTGAAAGAGCCTGAAGAATTCGAGTTATCCCAGGTGGCACGGGCCATGTTGGATGAGTGGCTGAAAGACCCCAAGGCGATGGCGGATGCATTGGGGATTGATGAAGAGTCCCTCAACAAACTGAGCCCGGAAGAACTCCTCCAGTACTTTCTTGACCGCTTAAAAGAGCAGACAGAAGAACATCATGGCGGGGCTAAGTGGATCGGTACCGGCGGCACCTCACCGGTAGGGCATTCGGGCTATCATCCGGGCGGGATGAGGGTTGGAGGCGTTTCCAGAAACAAATCAGCCGTAAAGGTGGCCATGGACAGGAGATACCGTGATTACTCTCAGGAAGGTCCACTCACACAGGCGCAGATCGGAGAGGCCTTGAAAAGATTGAGAAACATGGTTCCCACAGGGCCCAAAGACGTGGTTAATATCGATGAAACCATCTACCAGACCATGAAAAACGCCGGGGAGATAGAGATCGTGTTCGACAGGAGCGTGAAAGATCGCCTGAAGGTGATCTTAGCTATAGACAACGGCGGTTGGTCCATGGATCCGTACATCGAGATGGTGCAGACCATTTTTAATTATGCGCGTTCCCAGTTCAAGGAACTGAAGACGTTCTTCTTCCACAATACCATCTATGACAACATCTGGGAAGACCCTCCCAGGTTTAAGAAACCACATCCGGTTAGCGATCTAGCCCGTCGTGATCCGGAGACCCGGTTTATCATCGTCGGCGATGCAAGCATGGCCCCCTATGAACTGATGTCCACGGATGGGTCAATCCATATCGAGGAGAGATCAACGATGTCGAGCTATGAGAGACTCCGGTTCATAGCCGATACCTTTCGGCATTCCCTGTGGCTGAATCCCAAGATGTCTGCTGAATGGCCTTATACCCGAAGTATCAATGCGATCCGCGAGATATTTCCCATGTTTGAGCTGACCATCGACGGCCTGGAAAAGGCTGTTGCCTACTTGATGAGCGAAAATTAGCCAGTGCCTCACCGAAGTTCATAATAAAGAGGCCCACCTGATAACCTATAAACTCGATCTCCGCATCTCCTGCGCTTGTCCGCCTCTGGAGGGTTGTCGAGGGTTCGACGACGACCCCACCTCAGGCGGGACTGACAGCCTTGGAGACGTCTTACGAGTTCATCAACCTTAGACCAGGAGATATTGAGACCTATAAACAACATGAATAACACGCATCTGAAATCTGTGGGCTACATCTTATGGCTGTTCGGGTTCACCGGTTCGCACCGTTTCTATTTCGGCAAGCCGATATCGGGAACAATCTATTTTTTCACCTTCGGGCTCCTCGGCATTGGCTGGCTCATCGATCTTTTCCTTATCCCGTCCCTGGATCGCCAGGCAGACTTGAGGTTCAAGGCGGGCAACATTGATTATACCCTTGCATGGGTGCTGCTCACATTCCTCGGATTTTTTGGCCTTCACCGGATGTATATGGATAAATGGATCACCGGGTTTCTATACCTCTTGACGGGCGGGGTCTTCGGCCTGGGATATCTATATGACTTCTGGACTTTGAACGACCAGATTACCGTGATAAACAGCTCTGAATAAGCGAACGTCATTAGAGGGGCCTCATCTATACAACGGTTTCATCGGTCCCAAAAAGGGGATTGAGAACTTCGCCCCCATATCCGGTTGAGGGAACGACCAATCGGTGTTCCCCCACCCCTGGCCATATTTTCGGACATGTAAGTCACATCTGCAAATATTCTTCCCAATGATATTGCCAGATCATGGGCAACATCACAAGTCTGCCCCTGGGCCGATAAAGCCGCTAAAAGGAGGTTGACTGGATTCCAATCAGATGTTTCATTCAGCCGCTGAAGACAGAAAATAAAACAAGATTTGGCTCTAACTTACAATGCTGGGTAATAATATGGACATTACGATTAAATTGGGATTGCTCTTAATTTTGGAAGTTATATAGAATGAACGCAGTCATTGTAAGCGACTTGCACATAGGGTCTCGATACTTTATATGTCAGGAATTTGAACGCTTTCTCGGGAACATCCCCGAGGATTACGAACTCATTCTGAATGGGGACATCATTGACAATCCTTATGAGAAATTGAAGCCATCCCACCAGAGGATCATGGACCTTATTGAGCAGGTTTCTTACAATCAGAAGGTTGTTTGGGTACGGGGGAATCATGACAATGGTTATATCCCAAAGGGATTTGGAAAAGTACATTTTAAGCGCCTCCACCACATAGAAAATACCCTATTAATCGCCCATGGCGATGATTTTGATGGGATCATGCCCAGGAACCGAACATTCATAAAGGCCTTCAAGATGATGCACGATTTAAGGGTAAGATTGGGTGCAAAACCGGTGCACGTGGCCGAATATGCCAAGAAATGGGTGTCCTTCTACAAGGTCCTACGTAAGAATGTAATGATGAACGCTGTGAATTGTGCCATAGAAAATGGGTATAAATCGGTCATCTGTGGCCATACTCACTATCCAGAGGATAGAGTTTTCAGAGGTGTCAGGTACATAAACACTGGGGCTTGGACCGAATTCCCGGCATTTTACCTTTCGGTTACGGCTTATGAAATGACTCTAAAGACGATAGACGATTCGTTTACTGTCCTCTAATTGGCAAATCTCAATAGCTGAAAAAGTGGCTAATTACAAATGAATACATCACTTGGTTTTGCCGTTAGAAAATGCTAAGATCTATATGCCCTTTGAATTTCAAAAGGCCGAAAAACAGACGACTGCAAAACCAAATCTTCAATGAAATGTGGCTACCTCGAGGTTGCGTTTAATGCACGCAAACTTGAGTCGCTGTGCCTGACCAAGGGACAGATTTTGGGTGGAAAATATGCTGAATTGGCCCAGAAACTTATTGGGATGAAAACAAACCTCTTCCTTTTCAAGATATCATCGAACCGGGGGAACTAATGACGATTTCAAAGCCTCATACACAACGTCTAAGACATAACGGGGTATGGGCTTTTTCATTTTATTTTAAGGTATCTGGAGGATCTTCTGATGGCCACAAAAAGGACCTATGAAGAATTAGAGAAGAGGGTCAAGGAGTTGGAAAATGAAGTCCTTGAGCTTAAGCAGGCCGAGGAGGCGTTACGTTTATCTCATGCCAATTTATCAGCGCTTTTAGAAAACACAAGTGATTATATTCTGTTAAGTGATAGAGATGGTCTTCTATTGATGTTCAATTCCGCTTACGCGGGTATTATCAAAGAGGCTTTTGATGTTGATATGAAACCGGGTCTAAACCCTCATAAACTATTGCCCGATAAAGAGTCGGTGGCTTTCTGGGATGCGTCACATCGAAGAGTCTTAAGTGGTGAAAAATTTCGAGCGGAATATAAGCATAAGTTTGATGATGAAAACGTGCGAGATTTTGAAGTAAGCTTTCATCCGGTTATCGAAGACGGTGAAGTAAGAGGTTTTTCCGAAGTCATAAGAGATATTTCCAAGAGAAAGCGGATGGAGGAAGCGCTTCGGGAGAGCGAGGAGAAATACCGAACCCTCCTTGACAGGATCGAAGAGGCATACTTTGAGGTTGATATTGCAGGCAACTTTACGTTCTTTAATGATTCATTATCTAAGAGCCTTGGATATTCCGATGATGAATTGATGGGAACGAATAACCGTGATTATATGTCTCCAGATTCTTCCAAGAAAATCTATGAGCTCTTTAACCAGATCTACAACACAGGAAATCCCATAAAAAAAGTGGTCTATGAAATCATTAGAAAGGATGGGAGTCGCGGCTTTCATGAATTGTCTGCTTCCCTGATGAAAGACCAGGCAGGCCAGGCAATCGGTTTCCGTGGTATTGCACATGATATCACCGAGCGCAAGCAGGCGGAGGAGGCGCTGCGGGAGAGTGAAGCGTATTTCAGAGAGATCACCGAGAACGCTTCCGACATGATCTTGATTCTCGATAACAATGGGACAATCACGTACGCGAGCTCTTCTGTGGAGCGTTTTCTGGGATACAGCCCTGAAGAAATGATTGGAAAAAGTACACTCGATTTTATCCATCCTGAGGACATCCAGCGGGCAATGCTTGACTTCGGTGCGTCTATACGGATGGAAGAGACTGCGATTCCCAATTCATTCCGTGTTCTCCATAAAGACGGGTCAGAGTGCGTCTTTGAAGGGCTGGGCAAGAACCTTCTCCATCATCCGACTGTCTCAGGCTTTATCATGAATATTCGCGACATCACCGAATCCAGACGCCTCCAGGCCCAACTCCAGGAAGCCCAAAAAATGGAAGCTATTGCTACTTTGGCCGGAGGGGTTGCACACCTGTTCAACAACGCCCTGAGTTCCATCACCGGCCACACTGGATTGCTTGAGATGGAGTATCCTGAAGACGAGAAGATAATGGATTACGCGAAGGCTATGAAGCAATCAGCCTATCGCATGGCCCACCTGACCAGTCAATTGTTAGCCTATGCAAGGGGAGGGAAATACAATCCTCAAACTATGTCACTGAGTAATTTCGTGGAAGGTGCCCTGCCCATTATCCGTCATATCCTGGACCCTGACATTCGTTTGGAAACCGACCTGCCGCAGGATGTCATGAATGTGAAGGTGGATCGCACCCAGATGCAGATGGTCCTCTCTGCCCTGATGACCAATTCAAATGAGGCCATAAATCCCCCGGGTCGTATCCGGATTTCCACCAGAAACATAGAGGTTGACCAGGGGTTCATAAAAGATCATCCGGGTCTCAAGCCCGGTCCCTATGTCTGCCTATCAATTGAGGATGACGGAAAGGGTATGGATGAAGAGACAAAAGAAAGAATCTTTGAGCCCTTCTTCACCACCCACTTTATCGGTCGAGGGCTTGGGATGCCTGCGGCCTACGGCATTGTCACGAACCACGACGGCGCCATCACAGTTGACTCAGAACCGGGCAAAGGGGCTACCGTCTTCATATACCTGCCTGCTTTAGAGGCCAGGGAAGCGGTTGAAGCGAAGATGGAGGAAAGAATTTTTTCGGCATCTGCGATTGACCTGCCCACGGGTGAGGGGACCGTCCTGCTTATTGAAGACGAAGAGACTCTGGTGAAGCTGTTCAAACAGATATTGGAGAGACTTGGTTATCGGGTTCTTGAGGCCATGACCGGGGAGGAGGCCGTTGAACTTGCCAAGACTTTTGATGGCCAGATTGACCTCGCGCTCCTGGACATAAAATTACCTGATATGGACGGTGGCAGGGTTTACCCTCTTATCATGGAAGCAAGACCTGATCTGAAAGTGATCGTGTGTAGCGGTTATTCCATTGACGGCCCTGCCCAGGCCATCCTGGATGCCGGTGCTGAAGGATTCATCCAGAAACCGTTTTCGATTGCACCTTTTGCTGAGAAGTTGAAGGAGGTATTGGAAGGGAAATAAATGATAAAACCAGACTCTTCTCCTTATCAACTGAGGTGAAGTTTACCGATATCATTGTTGAATTTCGACCCTCCCCCATAAAACAGAAGGGTACATCTGGCAGCCCTAACCTGTTGGGAGTCTGAAAAATTGAACGTTTTTTGATTTTCACCTTTTGTGCCCCTGTAAAATCTCTTTGGTTCTCTCCGAGCCGTAGGCGAGCCGGAGGCCGATCTATCCGGGTTAGATCCCTATTGCGCCGGACAAGAGATCCGGGAGGTCTTCAAGGTGATTGATGGTGTAATCGGGTTGCGGGTCGTCCGGGGCCATGACCGATTCTACCCCATTGGTGAGGAGGACCGTGCTCGCTCCGGCCCTTTTTCCTGCAATCACATCAAAACGAAAATCTCCCACAACTAATAATTCTTCTGGAGAAAGGCCCATTTGGTGTGCTGCTTTGATGACACCATCCGGGTCGGGTTTCGGCAACGAAAGCTCACGCGTGACGATTGCATCAAAATCATCAATCGTGACCACCTGGAATTTTTCCATGGCTTTCTTGACCGACTTCAGCCTGTTTCTCGTCAGGATGCCGATCGAAAACCGCCTCTTTCTCAGGGCAGAGAGGCACTTTTCCGCCCCCCTGTTCGGGAGGGAGGCCTGGGCCGCCTCAGCCTCCCTTTCCTCCAAGATCTCCATAAGCCCTGCCTGTTGATCCAGGGGCTGGGACTCCACGAACTCAAGGATTAACTGGTCTAACGGGCACCCCAACGCCTTTTTAATTGCTGGGAAGTCGAGGGCCCCCGGCAGAGTCAGGGTCCCGTCAAAATCGAATAAGACACCTTTGATCGCCATCAGAAAGGAGTGGATTCATCCCAAGCCGGGTCGCGTTTCTCGAGAAACGCGGTGAATCCTTCTGTTGAATTGGTGCTGACCCCGGCCATGGCCATCATCTCCTTTGCATAGTGGTATGCCTGCCACTCCGACATCTCAATCTGAGCATAAAAGGCCTGTTTGGACATATAGATGGCATATTTACTGGTTTTGGCAATCTCCTTTGCCCATTCAAAGGTCATTTCATCTAATTTATCATCAGGAAACACACGATTAACGAGGTTGAACGCTTCGGCCTCTTTAGCGCTGTAAAGATGCGCGGTCATAAGCATTTCCATGCACTTTTTCTGAGGCACGGCACGGCTGACGGCAACGGTAGGGGTGGTACAGTTGTAAGAATAGATGAGACCGGTCATACCGAATCTTGCCTTTTCTTCTCCGGCAGTAATCAGATCGCAACCTGCGGCAAGGTGGCATCCTCCGGCCATGGCAATACCCTGCACCTGGGCAATAATGCACTGGGGCGCCGTGCGGATAGCCGTCATCAGATTAAACGAGGTCTGGAAGAGCCGCCTTATATCAGAGAGGGGCTGGTTAAGGATCTCCATGCGGTCATGACCTGCGCAGAATATATCCCCGGCGGCCTTGATAATAATGATTTTTGCATCGCACCGCTTCCCCGCATCCTGGAGGCATGCGATAATCTCTTCTTCGAAATCATGACCCAAGGCGTTACGCTTTTCCGGTCGATTAAGGGTCAAAATCCCGATCTGTTCATTTTCTTCATACGTCAAAAATTTGTAAGCCATAAATCTCTCCTTATTTGTTATTTCTACTTGTAAATACCTAAAATGCCTAAAGTGAGCTAAAATGCCTAAAGTTAATGAATGCTCCACCCATTTTTTTTGTGAAGATCGGCTTTCATCCATCCATCCTAATCATCCAACCATCCCCATATTTTGCCCTCTGACGTCCCACACCTCCCGCTCCTTACTGCCTTACTGCTTACTCCCTACTTCCTGCCGTCACCCCATTCCTTATCCCTCAACAGACGCCTGAGCGCCTTGCCTGCTGCTGAGCGCGGAACTTCTTCAACGAACTCCACGGCAACAGGCACCTTATAGGGGGCCATTCTCGGCCTGCAAAACTCCCTTATCTCCTCTAAGGTCGCTGTCTCCCCCTCATTGAGGTGGATAAAGGCCTTGGGTGCTTCCCCTTTAAGCTCATCAGGGATCCCCACGATGACGAGATCCCTTATCTTGGGGTGCACGAGCATCATATCTTCCACTTCAGATGGGAATACCTTTTCGCCCCCCACATTGATCATATCCTTTTTCCGGTCCACGATATAGGCATATCCATCCTCGTCCATATAGGCTATATCCCCGGCGTGAAACCAGCCCTCCGAATCAAAAACCTCTGCCGTAGCATCGGGCTTGTTGAGATAACCATTTGTAACACAGGTTCCCTTTACGCACAACTCACCCTGTTCACCGGGTGGAAGGGTGTTGCCCTCATCATCCACCACCTTGATTTCCGCATCATCCATCCCCCGGCCGCAGGAGCCTATTCTAGTCTTGGTATAAGGTGCGGTTGTGCCCACACAGGAGGACTCCGTAAGGCCCCAGGCCTCTGCGTAACGCCACTTGAGCTTATCCTCTATTTGACGGATCAGGTTTTCGGGCATCTTGGTGGCGGCAGAGAGGCAGAAGATCACCGAGGAGATGTCTCGCTCGGCAATATCGGGCTGCTTCAAGAAGAGGTTATACATGGGTGGCACGCCCTGAAAAACCGTCGGTCTCAACCTTTCTATCTCGTCCAAGGTCTGTTCCGGATAGAAGCGCTCCACTGTGATCACGGTCCCGCCCCTTGAGAGTGTCCCGAAAGTCCCGTTTATCAGACCCCAGCAGTGAAAAATAGGCGTGGCAACCATGGTAATATCATCCCGCTTAAAATGGGTCTTACCGAATTCTGTTGCGTTGTGCCATATGTTGAAGTGAGTGGCCATCACACCTTTTGGCCACCCGGTTGTCCCTGATGTGTACATCAGATGGCATATGTCACTTCCTTTTGTCCCTTCCGGTTCGAATCTCTCGCTCCCCTGATCCAACACCGATTCAAAACCGGGATACTTGCCGTTTTCCTCATCTCCATGCACAATAACCATTTTCAGCGATTCCAATTCCGGTTTCACCGCTTCAATGATCGGGAGCCGTGTTTCATCAACAATGACTGCCCGGGTTTGACAGTCCTTGAGAATATAGGCCACCTCCTGTTCCCGAAGCATGGCATTGACCACATTCACCGTCAATCCGGCCCTGGCCGTCCCTAAATAGCTGATGATCAACTCCGGGAGACTCGGCAGGAAAAGGGAGAGCACATCTCCCCGTTTCAGACCTGTTTTCAGCAGGCCATCAGCTGTGCGGGTGATGAGGATATCCAATTGGGAGTAAGAGATACGACGTTCACCAAAAATAATAGCTGTCTTATCAGGAGTGTCGGCTACGTGGCGTTTGATGATATGAGATACGTTCATGATCCCTCCTGTAACCAAAAGTTACAATATGTCAAATTAATGTTATTTAATCTAAATAAATGTATTCCAAGCTTAAACAAGTTTAAGTCTTCTTTGATATCGCCTTGACATCCCCCGCATAGCGCTTGCTGATCTTCTGCTTTTTTGGTATATACCGTCATCTTAAGAAATCTCATCAAAAATGTCCATAGAAGGAGGCAAATTCCATGATTAAAGATCACATCCCCCTTGGTGTCGGCTTTTACCCTGACTGGTTTCATAAACACTACGGTATATCATTCGGCAGGGAATACTACTTTGATCCGGAAGTTCGGGTCGAGGCCAGAATGGAAATAGAAAAGAGGCTTTATGAAAAATTTGGGGATGTGGGCTTGGGCAACCCGGACCCGGAACCCAAACCCCTGATAACCTTTGGGATGGTCATGCTTCCAACAGTCTTCGGCTGTGAAATTATCTATAAAGATGATGCCCTTCCTTGGGCCATGCCCCTCAATCTTTCAGAAGATGAAATCATGAAACTGGAAGTGCCGGACATATTCAACACCTATCCCATGACAGAGATGATAAAGCAGATAGAATACCTGAAAGAGAAATATGGTGAGGTGGTGGGGGACATTAATACCACCGGGGTTCAGAATCTGGCCCTTAAGATCAGGGGCGATCAGCTCTACTTTGACTTTTATGAGAATCCGGAGCTGTGCCATCATCTGCTGAAGGTATGTACGGAATCCATTATCCAGCTCTTTCAGTTCAACCATAAGACCACCGGTACCGGCGCCATAGATGTGACGCCCATGTGTGACCCCAAGCTTTACGTGTTTCCCAACTGCACGGCCGAGCAGATCTCTTTGGAGACTTATGAGTCTCAAATCCTGGAATACGACAACCAGGTCGCCGATGCCTGTCATCCCGTTGGTATTCACCATTGTGGGTCAGTTGACGAGGTCTTAGACGGATATGCAAAGGTACACCATTTGGAGTTTATTGAGATCGGCTTCGGATCAGATGTAAAAAGGACCAGGGAGGTATTTGGTCCTGATGTGGCCGTCAATGCCCGCATCAGCCCCGTGTTGATGAAGAACGGCACATCGGAGGAGGTCGCGGCAGAAGTGCGGCGGTTGATAGACAACGGCGCCCCCCTTGAGAACTTTTCCATTGATACCGTCGGCTTGACCTATGGCACCCCTGATGAAAATGTCAGGACGGCGTTAAAGACGGCCGCAGAATATGGCAAAATTACCCAGGATGTTTCCCCGGCTGCTGAAAAGCACTTTTTTTACGGTTCCGGCAAAGCAGCCACACCGGTGGAAAGCAGTGTGGCGAGCGCCACGAAAACGGTCGTTATTGGACCTTCCCGCCCCCTGGTCATCATTGGTGAACGGATAAACCCCACGGGCCGGAAAAGACTGGCAGCGTCATTGGAGGATGGAAATCTCGACCTGGTCCGATCGGAAGCGATCCGGCAGGTGGAGGAGGGCGCCCATATACTGGATGTCAACGTCGGGGTTTCGGGCATAGACGAACCCAAAATGATGGAGCAAGCTATATTGGCGATACAGGAGGTGACGGACGTACCCCTCTGCATCGACTCGGCCCTCCCAAAGGCATTGGAGGCAGGGCTTAATGCCTATAAAGGAAAGGCCCTGGTTAATTCGGTCAATGGCGAGAAACAGAAGCTCGATCAGGTCCTTCCCTTGGTCAAGGCCCATAATGCTGCAGTCATCGGGCTCACCATGGACGATAACGGAATTCCCAAGGAGGCTGAAAAACGTCTTGAAATTGCCAGGCTGATTGTAGATAGAGCCGAGCAGGCAGGTATTCCCAGGGAGGATGTAATCATTGATCCCTTGGCCATGGCCATCAGCGCCGATGACCAGGCCGGTCTGGAGACCATCAGGGCGCTCCGGCTTATACGAGATGAACTTGGCGTCAACCAGACATTGGGGCTTTCCAATATCTCCTTCGGCCTTCCCGAACGCACATCCATCAACACGGTTTTCCTGAGCATGGCAGTGTTAAATGGCTTGACCTGCCCCATTGCTGATCCCACCATATGGGAAATGCGGAGGGCTACACTGCTGACGGATCTTCTTCTTGGGAAGGATGAGTTTTGCATGAATTATCTCTCCTCTTCCGCAAAAAAATCGGGGAAGGGCAAAAAGATTGAAACTGCTGTGAAAGAAGAGGCGTATGAGGCGGCGGATCTGGAACGTATAAAAGAGGCCGTGATTTCAGGAAAGCGGAAATTGGCGGTGGAGTATACCCAAAAGGCCCTGGATCAGGGTGCGGATCCCCAGGACATCATCAACAACTATCTTATTTCGGGACTGAACATTGTGGGAGAGAAATTTGAGAAAAAGAAAATCTTTGTTCCTGAAATGATGATGGCGGCTAAATCAATGCAGGCATGCGTCGATCTGGTCACACCCCTTTTAAAGAAGGGGGAAGATGCCAGGGGGCTGGGCACCGTTGTCCTGGGCACGGTCTTTGGTGATCTACATGATATCGGGAAAAACCTGACGAAGCTCCTGTTAGAGACCTCAGGGTTCCGGGTGATAGACTTAGGGGAAAACGTACCTGCTGAAAAATTTTTAGATGCGGCGAGGGAAAACAACGCTCATATTGTAGGGCTTTCCTCTTTGCTGACGACCGGCGATCCTCATGTGGAGGAGACTATTCATGCGATCAAGAATAGCGATCTTGCTGACAAGGTTAAGGTGATTTGCGGCGGAGCAGCGCTTACCCTCAAGTTTGTTGACGCATGCGGGGCCGACGCCCATGCCAAGGACGCGGCCGACGGGGTAAAAAAGATTAAAAAGATGTTGGAAATCAATTAGAGGATTGAGGGAATTGGGATTTGAAAAATGCCAAGAATTATATTCTCACCCTTTGAAAAGGCCATCGAAACAGATGGTTCCAGAAGCATCCTGCAGTTGGCCCAGGAAGCCGGCATTCCCCTGCAATCAACCTGCGGCGGCAAAAAAATATGTGGCAAGTGCAAGGTCATCGTAGAAAAAACCGATGGCCCTTTGCCCACAACTTCAGACCGTGAGCGGGAGGTGTTAGGCGGACATATAGAAAAGGGGTATCGATTAGCCTGTGAGACCGTATTGGCCCATGGCGCAGTGGTCGTGATTCCGGAAGAAAGCCGGATTAGACGACAGGTCATTCTGACATCGGATACAAAACACTCATATCCTGTCAGATTGCGGCCTAAGGTCAGCCATTATTATGTGGAAGTCTCACCTCCGGCCCTCGATTCCGTAATAGCTGACAGGGAAAGGCTCATCCTAGCCCTGAAAAAAACCTATGGAATCCGTCGACCTAAGCTTGATCCTTTTGTGTTGAGAAAACTCCCCCACACGCTCCGTTCGGACCGGAAAGGGGTTACCGTGGCCATACGGGATAAAGATGAGATAATCGATCTTTACCCCGGAAGAGGGGATGGACTGTTTGGCGTGGCCTTTGATGTTGGCACCACGACCGTGGTTGCCTTTCTCATGGATTTGATTACAGGTGACAAACTTTCAGTGAAACCTGCCATGAATCCCCAGATTGCCATCGGGGATGATGTCATTACCCGGATATCTTTCTGCCAGGAGAATTCCGGGGGCCTGGAAAAACTGCGCACAAGCATTGTAGACTGCCTCAATGCCTTAATCGTTGAGGCATCAGCAGAGGCGGTAATTGATCCGGATCAGATTATGGAGGCGACCGTAGTGGGGAACACGGCCATGCACCACCTGTTTGTGGGTCTCGATCCCCGTTACCTCTCCATGGCCCCCTACTCCCCTGTCCTGCAAGAAGCTCAGGACTATAAGGCCAGGGACCTGGGTCTCAAGATCGGGGCTTCGGCCTATGTTCATCTCCTGCCCCTCAAGGCCGGATTTGTGGGGAGTGATACCGTTGCATCTGTTTTAGCCACCGGCCTCCACAGAACCAAGATCCCTACACTTCTCCTTGATCTGGGCACCAATGGTGAAATTGTTTTTGGCAACAAGCATCGGATGCTCTGCTGTTCAACGGCCGCAGGCCCTGCCTTCGAAGGAGGGCACATCCGATGGGGCATGCGGGCCTCAGCCGGTGCCATTGAACGGCTGAAAATTGATCCGGACACACTGGATGTCGGATGGGAAACCATTCACGATCAACGGCCATTGGGTCTGTGCGGCTCAGGTATCATTTCAGCGATAGCTGAGATGATCAGGGTGGGGATTATCTTAGGAAGAGGGAATTTTGACGAAGAGCTTCAAACCCCTCGTCTGCGTGATGGGGAAGATGGCCGGGAATTTGTTTTGACCTGGGCATCCGAGGCCGCAACAAGAGAGGATATCGTAATTACGCAGAGAGATGTGGCTGAATTGCAGATGGCCAAATCAGCAGTCAACGCGGGGGCAACGCTGTTGATGGAGCAATTCGAGGGGGAAGAGGTAGAGCGCATCCTGTTAGCAGGAGCATGCGGCAATTATGTTGACCCTCTCGATGCCTGCACGATCGATCTCTTCCCTGGC
>Ga0307424_1000049_pt1 | contig 47940 bp, 40 predicted proteins | sample SalMarWE160320MG_FD_202157 | JGI IMG/M metagenome (GOLD analysis project Ga0307424, IMG submission 202157) | Salt marsh sediment microbial communities from the Plum Island Ecosystem LTER, Massachusetts, United States - WE1603-20 | ecosystem: Environmental > Aquatic > Marine > Intertidal zone >... | reverse complement strand
GGATGGTTCCCGGTGGATGCGATTACCCTGCGCTACCTGGAGCAGCGGCGGGACCGGCTGTTCACCCAGGGGCTCGACCATCAATGCGAGGAGGATCTGGACATCCTGCAGCGCGATCCTCCGGGCCCGGACCCGGACGCCCCCTACGACGGCCGCATCGTCCTGGATCTCAGCGAACTCTCCCCCCACGTGGCCGGACCGGACACCGTGCAGACGGTGACCCCGCTCAGCGAGATCGAAAACCAGGACCTGGCCATCCAGAAGGCGTATCTGGTCTCCTGCGTGAACTCCCGCCTGGAGGACCTGCGGGCGGCGGCCCAGGTGCTGGCCGGGAAGCAGGTGGCGGACGGCGTGGAACTCTACGTGGCCGCGGCCAGCCGCCAGGTGCAGGAGGAGGCCGAGCGCGACGGGATCTGGGACGTGTTCGTCTCGGCGGGAGCCCGGATCCTCCCCCCGGGCTGCGGACCGTGCATCGGCCTGGGAGTGGGCCTGCTCGAGCCCGGAGAGGTGGGCATCTCGGCCACCAACCGGAACTTCAAGGGACGGATGGGATCCCGGGACGCGCGCTGCTACCTGGCCAGCCCGGAGGTGGTGGCCGCCTCCGCGGTGGCCGGAGTGATCACCGGGCGCCACCGGCCGGCCGAAGGGGGGATCCGCCGCCGCTTCCAGCGCCTGGCCCCGAGCGCAGGCACCGACGGTGACGTGGAGATCATCGAGGACTTCCCGGCCGCGGTGCGCGGGCGCCTGGTCTTCCTTCCCGCCGACAACCTGAACACGGACGGGATCTACGGCAAGGACTACACCTACCGCGAGGACATGACCGCCGAGGACATGGCGCGGGTGGTCATGGCCAACTACGATCCCGCTTTCGAGGGCAAGACCGCCGCCGGGGACATCCTGGCCGTGGGCTTCAACTTCGGCACCGGGTCCAGCCGGGAGCAGGCGGTCACCGCGCTCCAGGCCAAGGGGATCATCCTGGTGGTGGCCGGGAGCTTCTCCCAGACCTACCTGCGGAACGCCTTCAACAACGGGTTCCTGTGCATCGAGAGCCCGGCCTTCATCCGGCGCCTGCGGGAGACGACGGCGGACCTCCCCCGGGAGAAGACCCTCATCCCCGGAGGCGTGGTCGAGATCGACTTCGCCCGGAGCCGGATCCTGTGGCGGGACGAGACCTTCAGCTTCCCGCCGCTCAACCGCGTGCCCCAGGAGCTGGTGGCGGCGGGAGGGGTGGAGAACCTGATCCGGCAGAGCAAGGAACCGGCCTGAACCGGCCGGCTGGACACGCATTGCCCAGGAGGTAGCGAATGGCGCGGCGCACGGTGGTGACCATGCCCGGGGACGGGATCGGGAAGCTGGTACTTCCCGAGGCCCTACGGGTCCTGGACGCGGTGGGGTTCGAGGCGGACTACGTGGAGTCCGACATCGGCTGGGACTTCTGGATCCGGGAGGGGAACCCGCTTCCCGAGCGCACGGTGGACCTGCTGGCCGAGCACAAGCTGGGGCTGTTCGGGGCCATCACCTCGAAACCCAAGAAACAGGCCGCGGCCGAACTCGATCCCTCGCTCCGGGATTCGGGGTGCACCTACTTCAGCCCCATCGTGGCCATGCGCCAGCGGTTCCAGCTCGACGTCTGCGTGCGCCCCTGCCGGTCCTTTCCGGGGAACCCGCTCAACTTCGTGCGCCAGACCTCGGGGGGCGGGGTGGAGGAGCCCAAGGTGGACGCGGTCATCTTCCGCCAGAACACCGAGGGGCTCTACTCCGGGATCGAGTGGACCGATCCCCCGGGAGCGGTGCGGGAGGCCCTGGCCCTCCATTCCAAGTACGCGCCCTTTTCCGACGTGCCGGGGCCGGACCTGGCCCTGTCGGTGCGGGTGTTCACCCGCCAGGCCTGCCGGCGGATCCTGGAGTCCGCCTTCGAGTACGCCGAGACCCACGGCTACCGCTCGGTCACCGTGTGCGAGAAGCCGAACGTGTTGCGCGAGACCAGCGGCATGATGGAGGAAGAGGCCAAGCAGGTGCAGGAGCGCCATCCCGGGATCCAGCTCTGGTCCACCAACATCGATGCCCAGATGATGTGGCTGACCAAGAACCCGGAGGACTACGGGGTGATCGTGGCCGGGAACCTGTTCGGGGACATCGTCTCCGACGCCTTCGCCGGGCTGGTGGGGGGTCTGGGATTCGCCTGCTCGGGGAACATCGGGCGCGAGGTGGCGGTGTTCGAGCCCACCCACGGCTCGGCCCCCAAGTACGAGGCGCTCGATCCCCCCATCGTGAACCCCATCGCCATGATCCTCTCCGCGGCCATGCTCCTGGACCACGTGGGGGACCCCGAGCGCGCGGAGCGCGTGCGGCGGGCGGTGGGCCGGGTGGTGCAGGAGGGCGACGTCCGCACCTACGACATGATGCGCCTCCCCGGCGGCCCGGAGGCGCTGGACCGGGGCGCGGCCACCAGCACCGCCATGACCGACGCGGTGATCGCGCGGCTCGACTGACGGGGGCGGAGAGAGGACACCCATGACACGCTCATCCGGCACACATCCACCCGGGGCGGAGGCGGCGGGAGACGCCCCCGGGGTGGGCTCGGCCGGCCCGCGCGGTGAGGACGTCCGCTCCGACTGCTTCGTGCTCCTGGAACCCAGGGCCTCGGGAGGGATCGACCTCGACCTGCGGTCGAAGGTCGAGCCCTACTACGGCGAATCGATCCGCGCCCAGGTCCGCAACACCCTGGCCGTCCTGGGGGTGGGCCACGCCCGGGTCACGGTGGAGGACCAGGGGGCGCTCCCCTTCGTGCTGGACGCCCGGCTGGAGGCGGCGGCCCGCCGGTGCGGCGCCGCCGGCGACCGGCGGGTGCTGCCGGGTTCGCGGCGGGACCACCCCGGCACCGCGCGGGACCGGCTGCGCCGCTCGCGGCTCTATCTGCCGGGGAGCCAGCCCAAGTTCTTCGTGAACGCCGGCCTCCACGGCGCGGACGCGGTGATCCTGGACCTGGAGGACTCGGTCCATCCGCGGGAGAAGGACGCGGCCCGGATCCTGGTCCGGAACGCCCTCCGGCTGCTGGACTTCGGGGGCGGGGAGCGGATGGTGCGGATCAACCAGGCGCCGCTGGGCCTGGTGGACCTGGCCGAGATCCTCCCCCAACGGCCGGACCTGATCCTGCTCCCCAAGGTGGAGCACCCGGAACAGGTGGTGGAGGTGGACCGGGCCATCCAGGCGGCTTCCGACGGCGGCGCCGGCCCCTGGCTGATGCCGATCCTGGAGAGCGCCCTGGGGGTGGAGCACGCTTTCGCCATCGCCGGCGCCTCGTCCCGGGTGGTGGCGCTCACCATCGGGGTCGAGGACTACACCGCCGACCTGGGGGTGGTGAAGACGGCGGCGGGTGAGGAGACCCTCTACGCGCGGAGCCGCCTGGTGAACGCGGCCAAGGCGGCCCGGGTCCAGGCCATTGATTCGGTCTACGGCGACGTCACCGACATGGAGGGGCTCCTGGCCTACGGGCGGCGGTCGCGGGCTTTGGGGTTCGAGGGGATGGGGTGCCTGCATCCGGCACAGATCCGGGTGATCCACGAGGCCTACGCGCCCCGTCCGGAGGAGGTCGCCAGGGCCGCGGCGATCGTCGAGGCCTACGAGGCGGCGCAGACCGCGGGGCTGGGGGTGGTGAGCCTGGGGTCCAAGATGATCGACCCGCCGGTGGTGGAGCGGGCGCAGCGGCTGGTGCGCACCGCCCAGGCCATGGGGCTCCTGGAGGCCGCGGGCGGCCCGGACCGGGGAGGGGACTGACATGGACTTGGTCCGGAACGAAGTCGGCCGTCTCGTGCCCGATACGGTGAACGGGAAACCGCAGACCCCGTACCTGGGGGTGGCCAAGGCCGCGCCCTCGGGAAGCAAGACCGGTCCCCCGATCCGCTCCTGCCGCGACTACCCGGCCGACGGGGACAAGCGGGTGCCGGATCTCGAGACCGCGCTCCGGGAGTGCGGCCTCCGGGACGGCATGGTGATCTCCACGCATCACCATCTGCGGAACGGGGATGGCGTGGCGATGCCGGCGTTGGAGGCTGCGGCCCGGCTGGGCGCCAAGGACCTCATGTGGTTCCCCAGCGCGTCTTTCCCATGCCACGCCGCGGTCATCGACCTCATGGAGTCCGGCGCGGTGCACCACATCGAGGGGAGCATGAACGGCCCCCTGGGGGACTACTGCTCCGGGGGCCGCATGCGGGGGCTGGGGGTGCTCCGGTCCCACGGCGGGCGCTGGCAGGCGGTGCAGGACGGCGAGGTCAAGATCGACATCGCGGTCATCGCCGCCCCCTCGGCCGATGTGTTCGGGAACGCCGACGGCTCCCACGGGCCCTCGGCCTGCGGGTCGCTGGGCTTCGCCCTGGCCGACTCGATCTATGCCGACAAGGTGATCGTGGTCACCGACAACCTGGTCCCGTTCCCGTGCCTCCCCTGGCAGATCCAGGGGAACCACGTGGACCAGGTGGTGGTGGTGGATTCCATCGGGGATCCGTCCCAGATCGTCTCCGGCACCACCCAGCTCACCCGGAGCCCGGACCGGTTGCTCATCGCCGAGTACGTGGCCCGGTTCGTGCGCGACGCGGGGATCCTGCGGGACGGGTTCTCCTTCCAGGCCGGGGCCGGAGGGATCGCCCTGGCCGCGACCGCCTATCTGCGGGACATGATGCGGGCGGCCGGGGTGCGGGCGGGCTTTGTCCGCGGCGGCTCCACCGGTCTTCTGGTGGACATGCTCCGCGAGGGCCTGGTGGGGAGCATCCTGGACGGGCAGACCTTCGACCTGGACGGTGTGCGCTCCATCGCCACCGACCCGCGGCACGTGGCCACCAGCCCATTCACGTCGTACAACTACCATGGGAAGGGAAACTTCGCCTCCATGGTGGACGTGGTGGTGCTGGGGGCGACCGAGGTCGACCTGGCCATGAACGCCAACGTGAACACCCACTCCGACGGCAGGTTGTTGCACGGGATCGGCGGCTGGCAGAACTGCCTGTTCTCGGGCTGCACCATCCTGGCCGTGCCCTCCTTCCGCGACCGGATCCCGGTCATCGTGGACGAGGTGACCACCCTCACCGGCCCCGGGGAGTTGATCGACGTGGTGGTGACCGAGCGCGGCATCGCCGTCAACCCCCGCCGCCGGGACCTGCTGGACGCGGTCAAGGGATCGGATCTCCCGATCCGGCCGCTGGAGGCGATCCAGCGCGAGGTCCTGGACCTCTGCGGCGGCAAGCCCGATCCCCCGCGGGTAACCGACGAGCCGGTGGCCGTCATCAAGTGGGTGGACGGCACCGTGATCGACACCGTCTGGAAAGTGGCGCGCTGATCGCAGAGCCGTCGGGCGTGACGGGACCGCATCGAGTCCACGTGTACCAAGGAGGTCCGTCAGCAAAAATCGAACCAGCGTACTCGTGCTCGCTTGCCTGGTTCTTGCGGCATGGGTTTCGCGTTCCTGGGCCGCCGGCGATGTGGAGGATCTCTGGTCACCGGCCGAAACCAAGAGCGGCAGCCAGGACCTGATCCGAGGCGCGGATGGAAGCCTCTACCTGACCTGGATCGAGGACGAGTCCACGGGACATGCGGTGAAACTGTCCCGCTGGGAACACGGCGACTGGGCTCCGGCGAAAGTCGTCGCCCGGGGCAGGTTCTGGCCGCTCAACGTGGCCGATGTTCCGAGCGTCGCCGTTCTCGCCGACGTCACCGAGGACGGTGCCCGTGATATCGCCTGCCTTTCCTACGACGGGACGACCTGGAGCGAACGGTCGCTGGTTCACGCCGATGAATGGTCTCCCGGCAGTTGCCCGGTCAACGGGCCGGCGGTGGATGCCCTGGGCCGGCGCTGCTGGAGATCCGGGTTCGAAGCGTCTCCCCCGACGGGACCCTGGGAACGCCGATCGCGGTGGCTCGGACCGGGAACGCGCAAGCCAGCATGTCCCCGCGCCTGGCCCGTCTGGAGGACGAGGTCTTTGTGGCCTGGACAGGGACCCTTGCCGGGCAGGCCGGCTGGTCGGCCAAGACGCCCGGGGTGCATGTGGCGAAGCTCCCCTAGGATCGAAAGGCCCCGGCCCGGCCCCGGCTAGTACAAGGCCGAGGCGAACCGCGGGCGGAAGCGCCGGGTGAGTTCATGGTCGTCGCCCAGCATCCCGAACACGGCAACCAGGGTCTTCCGTACCCCGTCGTCGTCCAGCTCGCGGTCCCGGGCCACCAGGTCGACCAGGATCTCCAGGGCGGCGTCGGTGCGGCCTTCGCCCAAGGCCAGGGCCGCGTCCCGGTACCGGGCCACCGCGTCGTCGGTGGCGTCCCGGCCGGTCAGCGGCGCGCCGCTCCGGGCCCAGCGCACCAGGTCCCGCAAGCGGAGGATGTGCTCCGCCGTTTCGTGACCGGGGTCGTCCTCGGGGATGGAGGCGGCCAGGTCGCCGGCCGCGTCGGGGTCCTCGGGGAAGAGGAGCCGGGCCAGGAGCAGGGCCGCCTCGGTGTCCTTGGAGTCGTGGGCCAGGGCCCGCTGCAGATGGACCCGGGCCTTGGCCGGGTCGCCGTGGGCCAGCGCCTCCCCGGCCGCGGCCACGTCCCCCGACGTCTTGGCCGGGAGGTTGGCCTGGAGCCAGTCCCGCACCCGGTTCTCGGGCAGGGCCCCCTGGAACTCGGCCACCGGGCGGCCGCCGGAGAAGAGCTTCACGCTGGGGATGGCCCGGATGGCGAAGGCCTCGGCCAGGTCGGGATGGGCCTCGGTGTCCACCTTGACCAGTTTCCAGGCCCCCTGGGCCTCGCCGGCCAGCTTCTCCAGGATCGGCCCCAGGATGCGGCAGGGGCCGCACCACTCCGCCCAGAAATCCACCAGGACCGGGGTGTGCTCGCTCTCGGCCAGCACCTCGGCCTCAAAATCCTGCTTCAGTTCGTGGTCGCTCATGCTCGATCCCCCAGACATCCAAGAGTCATCCGGTGACTCTATCACGCGCTCGCCGGGGCCGGCCCGGGGTCGCCCCCGCCCGGGCGAAGCCGGCCGACTTTCTGCTATTCTCCCCGGGTCGCATCCCGCCTTGAACCGTTTTTTTCGTGTCCCAGGAGGCACCCGATGTCCGCTCGAACCAGCCAGGAATACATTGCATTGGCCGAGAAGTATGCGGCCCACAACTACCATCCCCTCCCCGTGGTCATCGAACGCGCCAAGGGCGTGTGGGTTTGGGATCCCGAGGGCAAGAAGTACATGGACATGCTTGCCGCCTATTCCGCGGTCAACCAGGGGCACTGCCACCCGCGGGTGGTGGCCGCGCTCCGGGAGCAGGCGGACCGGGTGACCCTGACCTCGCGGGCCTTCCACAACGACCAGTTCGGGCCGCTCTGCGAGCTCCTGTGCCGGATGGCCGGCTACGACAAGGCCCTGCTCATGAACTCCGGGGCCGAGGCGGTGGAGACGGCGATCAAGATGGCCCGGAAGTGGGGCTACACGGTGAAGGGGGTGCCCCGGGACCAGGCCGAGATCATCGTCTTCGACCACAATTTCCATGGCCGCACCACCACCATCGTCGGCTTCTCCACCGACGAGCAGTACAAGGACGGGTTCGGCCCCTTCACCCCCGGCTTCCGGGTGGTGGGCTACGGCGACCTGGACGCGGTCCAGCTGGAGATGAACGCCAACACGGTGGCGGTGCTGGTAGAGCCGATCCAGGGCGAGGCCGGGATCGTGATCCCGCCCGAGGGGTTCCTGAAGGGGCTGGCCGCCCTCTGCAAGGAGCGGAACGTGCTGCTCATGGCCGACGAGATCCAGAGCGGGCTGGGGCGGACCGGGAAGCTCTTCGCCTGTGAGCACGAGGGCGTGCGCCCCGATGTGATGATCGTGGGGAAGGCGCTCTCCGGCGGGGCCTACCCGGTCTCGGCCGCCCTGGCCGACGACGCGGTCATGGGCGTCTTCCATCCCGGCGACCACGGTTCCACCTTCGGCGGGAACCCGCTGGGGTGCGCGGTGGCCACCGCCGCCCTGCAGGTGATCCGGGACGAGAAGCTGGTGGAGAACTCGGCCCGGCTGGGCGCCTACCTAACCGAGCAGCTCCGGGCCATGCCCAAGGAGAACATCGCCGAGATCCGCGGCAAGGGCCTCTGGATCGGGATCGAGATCAAGCGGAGTTCGGGGAGCGCGCGGCCCTACTGCGAGGCGCTCCAGGCGATGGGGATCCTGGCCAAGGAAACCCACGACCAGGTGGTGCGGATCGCTCCCCCCCTGGTGATCACCCGGGAGGAGATCGACTGGGCGCTGCCGCGGATCCGGGACGCGGTTTCGGTGAACCGCGCCCCGGTCGCCGCAGGCTAGTCCAAACCTACTTCTTGGCGATCAGCTCCGGCCACGGAATCGGATCCGGGACCTTGTTGCTGATGGGGGGCAGGGACTGCAGGTAGGCGTAGATGGCTCCCAGGTCCTCGTCGGTGGCCTGGGCCAGGTTGGGCCAGGGCATGGGGGGCATGATGGGCCGGCCGCTTCCCAGGTGATGGCCCGTGCGCAGGGCCTGGACGAACATCTCCTGGGTCCAGGACCCGATTCCGGTTTCCGTGTCCGGGGTCAGGTTCTGGGCGCACACCGCGCCCCAGGGGCCCACGCAGGCCGTGAGGTCGTCGTTGAAGAGCACCCACTTGCCCGGGCCCACCGAAGCGGGATCGAACGCGGGCAGGGGGGAGTCCGCCGGGTGCCCGCTCAGCATCCGGGTCGAATCCGGGAACATCCCCTGGGCGGTGAACACCTTGGGGCTGTGGCAGTCGTTGCACCCGCCGACGGTGACCAGGTAGCGGCCCCGCGCCACCAGCTGGTCGTGGGTCATGGCCGCCGGGATGGCCATGGGGCTCCCTTCGGCCGGCTGGGACTCGGCCTGCTGAGTGGATTCGCCCTGCTGTCCGGAGCAGCCCAGGAGCACCGAGCCGATCCCGAGACAGGCGAAGAAGAGCCAGGAAAGCGTTCGCGTTGTCATGATGCACACTCCAGAGCCCTGGGCGCGATGGGCCCGGGCCGGCCTCCGGACGCCTTCGAGCAGCCGGTTGGCTCTCGAGCGGGGCGGCCGGCGCCCGCCGTCCGGGCGGGCGAAAACGCGGCGGAAATATAGCCTCCCGGGCCCTCCGGACGCCAGAGGGAATCGGACCGCCGGAGGCGGCGTGCGGCGGGTCCCCATGGAATTCTCCAAGTGCATACGTAACAACATCTTGTGATATTCGACCCGGATTCAAGAAACCCGTTCACGGATGCTTCACCCGACTCGTAAGGTAAGGTATAGCGTTCGGTCGAGCGGGGGATCACCCCGCTTCTCGCATCGTCAGAAGCAATCCCCAAAGGAGACTTGAACTCATGAAACGCTTGCTTTTCGCTCTCGGCCTCTGCACTACGCTGGCCGCCGTCGGGGTGGCCGCCGCCCACGAAGGCGAGGCCGGGAAGGCAGATGCCAAGATGGCGGCCAAGGACGCCCCCAAGACCATGACCGTGACCGGAGAGATCGTGGACCTGGGATGCTATCTGGGCCACGGGGCCAAGGGTCCCGACCACGCGTCCTGTGCGGCCAAGTGCATCGCCGGCGGGATGCCGATGGGGCTGCTCACCAACGACAACAAGCTCTACCTCATGACGGTGAGCCACTCCGACGCCGAGCCCTTCAACAAGGCGAAGGAGATGGCGGCCAAGATGGTCGCGATCACCGGCCCGGTCCACGAGCGGGACGGCATGCTCTCGATCGAGGTGACGGCCTTGAGCCCGGCCAAGGCCGGGGAGTAGTTCCCCGACACGGGGCCCGCTGATCGGCGGCGGGCCCCGCGTGTTATCGTCCCCCCCATGGCCCGGCGACGCACGGTCCTCGCACTGGTGTTGGTCGTCCTGGTCGTGGGCGGGGGAGGGGTCTGGTACCGCTTCCTTCGCCCCCACCTGCCCCCGGCCGAGCGGGGCCGGCGCCTGGCCCAGGCGTCCGGGTGCTTCAACTGCCACGGTCCCGGCGGCATCCGCGGCGCGCCCAATCCCGGCCGCCCCTATCCGGAAGTGCCCAACTTCGAATCCGACGTCATGATGTACGCCCAGGACGCGACCGAGATCCGCCAGTGGATCCGGGACGGGGTGACCGCCGGGCGCCGGGAGAGCGAGAGCTGGAAGCGGGAGCGGGACGCGAGCCTCCTGGCCATGCCCGCCTTCGGGGATCGGTTCTCGGACCGGGATCTGGACGACCTCGTGGCCTTCGTCCAGGTCACCGCCGGGCGGGGGGCCCCCAAGGACACCGCGGCCCGGGCCGGGTGGAGCCGGGCCCGGGCCCTGGGCTGCTTCGGCTGTCACGGTCCCGGAGGCCGCTTCGCCCCTCCCAACCCCGGCTCGCTCAAGGGCTACATCCCCTCCTGGAAGGGCGCGGACTTCAGCGACGTGGTGCACGACGAAACGGAGTTCCGGCAGTGGGTGGAGCACGGGATCTCCGAGCGCTTCCGGAAGAACCGGCTGGCCCGGGTTTTCCTGGAGCGGGCGGCCATCGAGATGCCGGCCTTCGAACGGTTCCTGGAGCCCGGGGACGTGGAGGCGATCTGGGCCTATGTCCAGGCCCTGCGCGCCGAAGCACCCTGACCGAGGGTCCGGCCTGGGCCTTGCCGAACCCCGCGCCCAGAGGGCATCATTTCCGGTTCCATGTCCACACCCAACTCCATACCGCTCTCCGCCCGGAGCCTGGTCAAGCGCTACGGGAATCTGGTGGCGGTGGACGGGATCGATCTCGCCGTCCCCCGGTCCACCTGCCTGGCCCTGCTCGGCCCCAACGGGGCGGGGAAGACCACCACCATCGAGATGCTGGAGGGCCTGCTCCGGCCCGACGGGGGAGAGATCCAGGTCCTGGGCCGGTCCTGGGAGCGGGAGGGGGCGGCCATCCGGGAGCGGATCGGGGTCCAGCTCCAGGAGACCCGGCTTCCGGACAAGCTCACCGTGCTGGAGATCCTGCGGCTCTTCCGGAGCTTCTACGGCGAGGGACAGAATCCGGAGTCGGTGATGAAGCGGGTGGGGCTCTCGGAGAAGGCCCGGACCCGGACCATGCATCTCTCCGGCGGGCAGCGCCAGCGGCTGGCCCTGGGGTGCGCCCTGGTCAGCCGTCCGGAGATCCTGTTCCTGGACGAGCCCACCACCGGCCTCGATCCCCAGGCCCGGCGCCGGGTATGGGAGATCGTGGAGGAGTTCAAAAAGGACGGGGGGACCGTTCTCCTCACCACCCATTACATGGACGAGGCGGAGCGCCTGGCCGACGATCTGGTCATCATCGACCACGGGAAGGTGATCTCCCGGGGGAGCCCGTCCGCGGTCATCGCCGCCCTGGGCGCGGAGAGCATCGTGTCCTTCACCGTCGGGGAAGGGAGCCAGGACATCGACTACGCCGGTCTTCCCGGCGTGCTCGCGGTCCGGGACGGCCAGGGGCGGGTCGAGCTGTCGGTGACCGAGACCCATCACACACTCCCGGCGCTCCTGGATCTCCTCAAGAGCCGCGACCGCAGCCTCTCCGATCTCCATACCCATCGTCCCACCCTGGAGGACGTGTTCGTGTCGCTGACCGGAAGGCATCTGCGCGATGAGTAACGTGCGCCAGCTCCGCCAGCTCACCTGGACCCGGGTGCTCACCTTCACCCGCGAACCGGAGGCGATCTTCTGGGTCTTCCTGTTCCCGGTGGTGCTGGCCTTGGTCCTGAGCATCGCTTTCAAGAACCGGGGGATCGAGTCGGTGCCGGTGGGGGTGGTGAACGGCGACCCCGCCGGGCGGTGGGTCGAGGCCCTGGGCGGGGCCGGGGGGCTGGAACCGGTGGTCTTCGCGACCCGGGCCGCGGCCGAGCAGAAGCTCCGCTCGGGAGCCATCGCCGCCCTGATCGAGGGGGACGATCCCCTGCGCATCCGCTACGACCCCACCCGTCCGGAGGCCGAGACCGCGCGGCTCCGGGTCAACGACGCCGTGCAGCGGGCGGCGGGCCGGACCGACCCGGTGGCCGTGGACACCGACGTGGTCACCGAACACGGGGCGCGCTACATCGACTTCCTCATTCCCGGCATCCTGGGCATGAACCTCATGGGCACCGGGATCTGGGGCACCGGCTTCGCCCTGGTGGACATGCGGCAGAAGAAACTGCTCAAGCGCCTCCTGGTCACCCCCATGAAGAAGACCAACTTCCTCATGGCCCAGATGTTCTCGCGCTTCATGTTCCTGGTGGGGGAGGTCGGCCTGATCACCCTGTTCGGGGTGTGGATTCTGGGGGTGCCGTTCCGGGGCTCGTTCGTCCTGTTCTCGGTCCTGTGCGCGCTGGGAGCCTTCTGCTTCGCCGGTCTCGGCCTCCTCCTCGCCTCCCGGGCCGAGACCCTGGAAGGGGTCTCCGGCCTCATGAACTTCGCCATGATGCCGATGTGGCTCCTGTCCGGCGTGTTCTTCTCCTACGAGCACTTCCCCAAGGTGTTCCATCCCCTGATCCGGCTCCTGCCCTTGACCGCCCTCAACGACGGGCTGCGGGCCATCATGCTGGAAGGGAAGGGGATCACCCAGCTCGGACCCGAGTTCGCGGTGGTCGCGGCGTGGACCGGGCTCTGCTTCTTCGTGGCCCTGAGGGTGTTCCGTTGGCAGTGACGCCCGGGGGGCGCGGCAGCGGTCTGCGGCGCGGGGTGACGATTCTGGGATTGCTGGCCGTGGGCACGGCCGCCGGCTGCGGCGACGGCCCCGGGGTCACCCGGCCCGAGGCACCGGCGGTTACCCGCATCGACGCCGTTCCCAACCCGCAGAACGCCCTTTCTCTCCTGGTCGACGTCGCGTCCACGGGGCTGGCCACCGCCCGGGTCCTGGCCTGGATCCCGGGCGACCCCCCCGATTCCACCCCGGTCCGTTCCGTGGCCGGCGACGCCTTCCGGCTGGCCGTGCTGGGTCTGGAGGCGGAAACCACCTACCGGGTGGCGGTGGAAGGCTGGGGGGAACGCGGGGAACCGGTGGTTTCGGATACGGTGGAGGCGACCACCGGGGCCCTTCCCGACTATCTGCGCTACCAGGCCGATCTCCTGATCGGCACCATGACCGGGAGCGTGCCCGGAGGGTACGTGGTGGCCAACCTGCGGCGCCAACCCGACGCCCAGTACACGGTGGCCTTCGATTTCACCGGAGATCTCCGCTGGTACCGGCGCTGGGATCAGGTGGGGAGCTTCGGGGAGCAGGGGAAAGACGGCAACTTCGTGGTGTTCACCGGCGGCACCACCGGATTCACGCCGCTCTACGGGTACTACACCGAGATCGCCCCGGACGGGGAGGTTGTGCGCACCCACCGGGCTCCGCCCCTGTTCTACACCGACAACCACGAGATCCTCCTCACCCCCGGGGTCGGCGGCCCCACCGCCCACTTCCTGAGCTACGACATCCGGTTCCTGGATCTGTCGGATCACGGCGGCTCCTCCCGGGCCCGGGTGGCGGGACACCAGATCCTGCGCACCGGGCCGGGGGGGGACCTGGAGTTCCGGTGGGACGCCTGGGACCACCTGGACCTGGACGACTGGGTCCTGGGCACCTCTCCCGCCGCGTGCACCCTGTGCGACTTCGACCATCCCAACTCCCTGGACCTGGATCACGACGGGGACTACATCCTCTCGGTGCGGAACCTGAGCCAGGTGGTGAAGATCGACTCGCGGACGGGGGCGGTGCTGTGGAAGCTGGGCGGGGGGAGCGGGGAGTTCACCTTCCTGGACGACCCGGAGAACGGCTTCAGCGGGCAGCACTGCGTCCGGGTCCTGGACGACGGTCATCTCCTGCTCTACGACAACGGGACCGAGCACGTGCCCCGGGAGACCCGGGTCGTGGAGTACGCCCTGGACGAGGACGCCCGCACCGCCACCCGGGTGTGGGAATTCCGGCACGTGCCCGCAGTCTATACCTCCGGTCTGGGCTCGGTGCAGCGGCTCCGGAACGGGAACACCTTCATCGGATTCGGGGGGGCGGGGATGGCCAGCCTGGTCGACCCCGCGGGCATGGTGCTCTGGGAGGCCGAGCTCATGATCGACGACGTCCCGGCCACCCGCACCTATCGCTTCCAGGACATCGTCTCGCTCTACGACTTCGAGGCACCCTGACCCGGCCGGTCCGGCAATCGCCCTAGTCCGGGGCCCCCGCGCCTCCCGACAGCTCCCGCACCAGGTCGGCTCCCTGGCCCAGGCCGGCGGCCTGGGCCCGACGCGCGTGCTCCAGGGCGGTCGCGGTGTCGCCCCGGGCCCGGGCGACCAGGGCCAGGATCACCTCGGCCTGGCCGTTCCCGGGATCCAGGGACAGGGCGGCCGCCGCGTCCTCGGTGGCCCGGTCCAGGCGCCCGGCGGTGACGTAGGCCCGTCCCCGGTTCACGTAGACCTTGAGCGGCTCCTGGACTCCGAGATCCAGCGCCTTCTGGTAGGCGGGGAGGGCGTCGTCCAGCCGGCCCAGGAGCGAATAGGTGATGGCCCGGTTGAGCCAGAGTCCCGGGCTTCGGGGATCCTGCCGGAGCCCCTCGGCGAAGGTGGCCAGGGCGCGGTCGAAGTCGCCGGAGGCGCCGTAGGCGGTGCCCAGGAGTTCCAGATACCGCGCGCGGGAACCGTCCAGACTCACCGCCTTCTGCAGATCGGCCAGCGCGTCCTGGACCCGCCCCGACTCCCCGTAGAAGCTCCCCCGGTTGGCGTAGGCCTCGGCGGCGTCGGGGTACTTCCCGATCACGTCCGTCCACAGGCGTTCACTCCCCGACCAGACCCGGATCCGCTCCCGGGTGGCCGCGGCCAGGGCCAACCCCCCGGCCACCGCGACCACGGCCAGCACCCGCCCTGCGGCCGCGGGCCGGAGCCGCGCTCGCGTGGCCCGGTCCAGCATCCATCCCAGCAGGAAGGTCAGGCCGACGTAGGAGAGGTAGGTGTACCGGTCGGCCAGGAGGGCTTGGCCCACGGACAGGATCTGCAGCACCAGGATCACCGTGACCAGGTAGAAGCCGAGGGCGAACGCGGGCACCCGCGATCGGCGCCGCAGGAGCCACACTCCGGCCGCCGTGCCCAGGACCAGGACGGGGGCGAGCCAGAAGAGCGCGGGCAACGGGGCGTTCCGCGGCGGATAGGGATAGAAAGCGGAGAGCCCCACCGGCACCAGGAATTTCACCGCGTACAGGACCAGCCCGTAGCATGCGAAGAGGAGCCTCTGGCCCAGGGGATAAACGGTGCTGATGGCCTCCCGGGACTGGATCACCACCGCCGCCGCCCCGAAGCCGGCGGAGACGGCCAGGAACGGGACCTTCTCCAGCACCAGCCGCCGGCTCCAGGGGCGCTTCTGGAGATAGTCGACCAGGAAGAGCACGAGCGGAAACACCACGGCCATGGCCTTGCAGAGCACCGAGGCCACGAACAGGGCCAGCGCGGCCGCGGCCCAGGAGCGGCTCCCGGTCTTCCGGTGCCGGAGCCAGGCCAGCAGTCCGGCCAGGAAGAAGCAGACGTAGAGCACGTCCTTGCGGCCGGAGATCCAGGCCACCGACTCCACGTGCATGGGATGAAGCCCGAAGACGAGGGCGGCGATGGCGGCAACGGCCGTGCGCCGGCCTCCCAGGACATAGGCCAGCCGGAACACCAGCGCGGTGTTGAGCAGGTGGAAGAGCAGGTTGGTGAGATGGAAACCCCGGGGCGAGGGCCCCTGAACCGCCCGGTCCAGGGCCAGGGAGAGCATGGTCAGCGGGTGGTAGTTCAGCGAGACCACCGAGGTGAGGAGGGAACCTAGGTGGGGGCCCAGGGAGCTCATGACCATCGGGTTTCCGGTCACGTAGACCGGGTCGTCCCAGTTGGTGAACCCGTTTCCCAGCGAGGGGAGGTAGGCGAGCCCGGTGGCGGCGATCACCGCGGCCAGGACCCACCAGGCGGTGCGGTCCGGTCCGGTCTGGACCCGGGAGGGGGCGCCCCCTCCGCGGCCCTTGCCCGCGCCGGCCTTCCTCCTGGCCTTGCCCCGGGGCCGGGTCATTTCCCGCCCAGGGTCTCCAGTGCGTCTCCCAGGCCGGAGAGATCCCCGTCGTCCCGGGCCGCCTGAAGGAGCTTGGGGTTGAGTCGCACGGCCCGGCCCAGGGCTTCGAGGGATCCGTCCCGGTCTCCGCTGGCCAGCCGGATCACCGCCAGGTCGTAAAGCACCTCGGGCAGCACCCCGCCGGTGGTCTCGGCCATGACCGCGGTCCGCTCCTGCCAGCGGAGGGCCTCCTCGAACCGTTTCTCCGTGAACGCCGTCCATCCCCGGTTCCAGGCGTCGTTCACCAGGGCCAGTCCCAGGAGCCGCTTCAATTCCACCGTCGGTTCGACGTGGTCGTCCACGCGGATGTCCACCGCGCGGTCGGTGAACCCGCCGTAGCCGGCCTTGTCCCGGACCACGAGCAGCGCTGCCGACTGCTTCCCCCGACTGTCACCACCGGCGGCGTCTCCGGCTTCCAGGGCCAGAAAGAGGCGCCGGGCCAGGGGCTCTCCCTCGGAATCCAGGAAGGCGCGCTCCATGGCCGCCACCACATCCTCGCCGGTGAGGATGTTCCCCTGCACGGCGTAGTTCGCACCGTGCCGGCCTCCGGCCCAGGCCAGGCAGCCGGACCCGGTGTAGGTGGCCGACTGCCCGCCGGCGGCCACGATCCCCACCTGGCGCTGGTCGCGCCCCTCGTCCGCGGCCAGCAGGGCTTCGATGGCCTGGTCCGGGTCCCTGCCTGCGGCCAGGAGGGCGAGGCCGCGGGGACCGTAGGTGGTGTTGGCGAAGGACTGGGTGGCCACCGCGCCCACGCCGGCGGAGGCGTGGGGGACGACCGTCCCCACAGCAAAAAACCGGCTGGCCACGGCGACCCCGGCTTCACCCGCCTCCGGATCGACGGCCACGATGGAGAAGGTGCTGGGGGCGGGCGGGCCCCCGGATCCCGCAGTCCGGGGCGGGAGGGCGAGGAGCGCGGTGGGAACGAGCGAGAGGGCGGCGAGGATCACGAAGCGCCTCCGTGGGCATGGCGCCGGGACGGACCGGGTTCCAGACGGCTCTTCCGGAACGACCCGGCGCCGGCGTCCTGGACCGGTGCATCCTAACCAGAGCGGATGGAGGTCGCCAAGGAGGGAAACCCGGGCATACAACTAGCCTGGAAGGTATGAAATCGCGCGCAGCCGAGGGTCGGCAGAGGCCTAGGGAGCCTCGGTGCAGCTCCAACCGAGCTTGAGACCCGGGGTGAGGGCCACCGCGTCGTCCAAGTCGCAGTCTCCGTCGCTATCCAGATCGGTACAAAAGTTGTAGGCCCCCGACTTGAGCGTAGGCGTGTGGTAGGTCGCGTCCGCCAGCCCGGCCGTGCAAATGCCGCCGTTGTCCCATCCCTGGGTGGGCAGGAGCCCGGCCGGGTCCACGGAGTCCACGCTCACCACGCCGACTTCCTTCAGGAGGAAACCGTTGGCGAAGACCTCGACCGCAGGAGGCGAACTCACCAGACTCGGATCGATGCAACCACCGGCCGAGATGTTGAACGACGCCACGCCCGAGGCGTTCGAGGTGGACTCGATCAGGGGCTGGGTCTGCCCGTCACACCAGCAGACGAGGCCGGCCGCTTCGGTGGAGAACGAGAGCTGGACCAAGGCGCCGTTCACCGGGCCGTCGCTGCTGACCACGGTGACATTATAGGTAAAGATACCGCTCGGACTCACCAGCACGTTGGGGACGGTGGAGAGGTTGGGGTCGGGAGTCCCGGCGATCGCGACGCTGGTCGCGAGCACGCCCGTGGTGAGGAGAACAAGGGTACGCAGGATTTTGGAACCCATCGGTCGGTCTCCTTTGCGAAGGCACAATGGTGATGAATTGGCGACTGGTAAAGAACCGGGGGTTACCGATCCCCTAGTGTATCGGCTTGGTTGGCAAAAATCCACGACTCTTTCCTGGGAATCCCAAGGGGTGAGGTCAAGAACCCGCTCTCAGGGCGGATTTCGGCCATGTTGGGGGTATTGCCACAATGATGACCCCTGGACCGGGTTGCGGTGAGTTTTTCTAATGTATTTTGACTCAATGGGTTACTCACGCAACCCCGGTGGATCGGCGTCTTCGCCCGATCCCATCCGGTAAGCCTCGGCGGTCGGATGGAGGGGCCGAGAGAGCCATGGAAGCCGCCGGGATCGGGGCCCGGGCGTGTAGTACGAGCCAGCCACTCCCGGTAGATCTCCCGGGATTTCCCGGTGTCCACCACGATGTCGCCGTAGCGGTCGTCTCGCTGCGCCCGCTCCACCGTCACCCGCTGGTGCCAGCGCATGGTACCTGCCGGGGGGAGCCCGCCGGCCCCGCCTCAGGAGCCCGAGGCCTCCGCCGGCTCGTCCGCTTCCTTCTCGGCGTCGTACTTCTTGTTGAAGCGGCTGACCACGGTGTTGAAGGCGTCGTCCACGGGGACGGTGTCCCCGAGGGGCCGGGCCTCGCCCCGGTAGTCGGTGATCTTCCCGTTCGGGTCCAGCTGAAGATCGAGGACGTCCACGTACTGCCCGCGGGTGCCGGACTGGATGATCAGGGTCTCCCCGTGCCGCTCCGGGAGGAACTTGTAGCCGGGGGCATGGCCGATGATGGCCACGTCGACCCCCTGCACGTCGTCCAGCAGCCGGCGCGCGTCCCCGTAGCCGGTGTGCAGGAGCAGCACCACCACGTCGGTGTCCTGGCGGACGGTGGGGAGCACGCGGGCCAGGGATTCCCGGATGTCCTGGAACTCGAAATCGTCCTGCTTCTGCTTGCCTCGGGTGAGGTTGTAGGAGTAGTACGACTTGTCCGTGACCCCCACGATGCCGAAGCGGACCCCGCCCCGCTCGATCACCAGGTGATCCGGCCAGATCAGGTTCCCGCTCTTGTCGGTGACGTTGGCGGACGTGACCTGGATTCCGGGCTGGGAGCCGTAGAGCTTTCGCAGGGCGTCCAGGCCGTTGACCATCTCGTTGGGTCCGGGGGTGACCGCGTCGTAGCCGAGTTTTCCCATCATCTCCCACTGGAATTCGGTCCGTATCCAGGGTTTGAAGTCGGCGGCCGATCCGAAGTCCCCGGCGTCCACCAGGAGGTTGGCCTCGCTCCCGTTCCGGGCGTCCTGGATCACGGTGGCCCGGCGGGCGATGCCGCCGATGTCCTTCTTCTGGCACCCGCAAGAGATGGTCTCGCCCTCCACCGAGGCGGTGGAGACGATGACCGCCTTTCCGCCGGTCTGGGCCGGGGCGGCGGCGGGGACCAGGGCGGTGAGAAGACCCGCGGTCAGCAGGACATATCGTCTACGTGGCTGCATGGCGTCCTTCCTGGAGAGGCGCGCGCGCCCGGCGGATGGTCGAAAAATCCGGGGCCGGGCCGGACACGGCCCCTCTTGGAGACTACCCGGGTCCCCGCCCCCTGATTCCGGCCGGGCCGGCCTCATCGGGCGGGGAGTATAGCGGGCGCGGCCGGCGGGGCCAAACTCTTCCCGCCCCGCGGGTTCAGGCGCTCTCCGCCGGGTCGCCGTCCGGCGGGGCGGCCGGAGGCAGCACGTCGCGGAAGACGGTCCCGTAGATGTCCCAGACGGTCACGAACAGGGCGGCGATGATGGGGCCGATCACGAACCCGACCACCCCGAAGAGGATCAGTCCCCCCAGGGTGCCGAAGAGGATCATGAGGTCGTGCATCTTCACGTCCCGGCCCACCAGCCGGGGGCGGAGGAAGTTGTCCACGCTCCCCACCACCACCACGCAGAACAGGATCAGGCCGATCCCCGCCCCCACGTGGCCGCCGGCCAGGAGCACGACGGCCGCCGGACCCCAGACCAGCGCGGTTCCCACCCCGGGGATGATCGAGAGCACGGTCATCACCGTCCCCCAGAACACGGCGCCCCCGATCCCGGCCACGGCCAGGGCCGCTCCCCCCAGGAGCCCCTGCACCATCCCGATGACCAGGGTCCCCTTCAGGGTGGCGCGGGAGACGGAGACGAACCGCTCGACCAGACGGGACTCGTCCTCGTCGGTGAGCGGGATGTAGTAGAGGATGCGACGGAGGATCCTCCCCTCGTCCACCAGGAAGAAAAACATGGCGTAGACCATGAGGAACAGCTGGAAGAGGAAGTTCAGGCTTCCCCGGGTCATGGCGGACAGGCTCTGGAACACGAAACTCCCCAGCCCCTCCACGATCTGTCCCAGCTTGGTGAGGATCTCGTCCCGGTAGGGGGCGAGCTGTTCGTAGCCGGGAAGGCGGGCCAGGTAGTCGGACAAGAGCCGCGGTTCCTGGATCCAGTGATCGACCCAGGGACGCACCGCCTTGCTGATGGCGAAGGCCTCCTGGGCCACCACGGCCAGGAAGGCCAGGAGCGGAACCACCACCACCAGGAACAGGAGCAGCAACGTGCCCAGGGAAGCCGGCGCGCGCCGGCCCCGGAACCACCGCTTGAGCCGGCGGTAGATCGGGGAGACCATCCCGCTCAGGATGGCGGCCAGGAGCAGGGAGACCAGGAAACGCCGGATCATGAGCAGGAAGACGATCGAGATCACGGCCACCAGGACGAGGAGTGCGATCTTCCGCGTGCGGTCCCGCGTCACGGTTCCCATGGCCGGACCATAGACGATGGCGGCCGGTTTTGGAAGTTCAGCCCCCGGCCTGGGGCCGCAGGCCGGGCCGCCCGGCGGCGAGATCCAGGAAGCGCCGGGCCAGGTCGGGTCCGGCCCCGGCTTCCTCGTGCTTGAAGAACTTGAGGAAGCAGACGGCCTCGGTCCAGACCGCGAGCGCGGTGGCGCGGGGCAGGCGATAGAAGGTGTTGTGGATGTCGACCGCGGGAAGCCGGGCGGCGTAATGGGCGAGCATGTTCGCCGCCGCGACGCGTTCGGGGTAGAAGGTCCCCGTCCACGCCGCGTAGCCGTGGCCGGTGGTGCCGGCCTGGAGCTTCATTTTTTCCCCCGGGGAAGTCGGTGGATTCTATCATGGGTGCCGGCGCGGACCGTGGTGGCCCCGCCGTCGCCGGTTTCCGGACTCCAGCATGCAATCGAGCCGTTCACTCATACGACGCCTGGTCGCCCTGGCCCTCGCCCTCTATGCGGCGGCGGCGGTGGTGGCCGGGTTGCCTCCCTACCCGCAGCTCCGGGCCCGGTTCTCCGGGGGCGGGGAGGCGGCGAGCCCCATCGACACCCTCACCTGGCCGGAGCGGGGACGCTGGTGGCCGGTGCAGGCCCTGGACCGGACGGCCCCGCTCTCGCCCGAGCAGCGGGACCGGATGGAGGCGCTGCAGGCCATCGGATACCTGAGCGGCTCGGAACCGGCTCCGGACCGGGCGGGGGTGACGGTGAACCGGCCCGAGGCGGAAGCGGGATGGAACCTCTACAACTCCGGCGAGGCTCCCGAGGCGGTGCTCATGGACATGGCCGGCCAGGTCCGGCACCGCTGGCACCTCGCCTTCCGGGACGCCTTTCCCAAGGTTACCGTGCCCGGCGGCTCCACCGGCACCGACTACTGGCGGCGAGTCTACCTGTACCCCAACGGCGACCTCCTGGCCATCTACGAGGGCCTCGGCCTCGTCAAGATCGACCGCGACTCCCGGCTGCTCTGGGCCTATCCCGGGCAGTGCCACCACGACCTCTTCGTGGACCGGGACGGGGACATCCACGTCCTGACCCGGGTGGCGCACATGATCCCGCGCCTGGATTCCCGGGAGCCGGTCCTGGAGGACTTCATCACCGTGCTCAGCCCGGACGGAACCCCCCGGAGCTCGCTCTCGGTCCTGGAGGCATTCGAGAACTCGCGATTCCACTGGGTGGTGGACGAGTCCTCCCGCAGCGGAGACATCTTCCACACCAACACCCTGGAGATCCTGGACGGATCCCAGGCCGGCCGCTCCTGGATCTTCCGGAAGGGGAACGCGCTCATCTCCCTGCTCAAGACCGACGTCCTGGCCGTCCTGGATCCGGAGGAGGGAACCGTGGTGTGGGCGGCCACCGGCCCCTGGGACGCCCAGCACCAGCCGACCCTGCTCCCGGACGGGAACCTCCTGATCTTCGACAACCGGGGGAACGACGGCGCTTCCAAGGTGATCGAGTTCGATCCCCTGGCCCAGGAAACGGTCTGGTCCTACCGGGGGGACCCGCCGGGATCCTTCTTCAGCTACGACTGCGGTTCCGCCAGCCGGCTTCCCGGCGGCGACACCCTGATCACCGAATCGAACAGCGGGCGGGCCTTCGAGGTCACCCCGGCGGGACGGATCGTCTGGGAGTTCCTGAACCCGGCGCGCACCGGTGCGCACGGGGAGTTCATCGCCACCCTGTTCGAGATGCAGCGGCTCCCCCCGCAGTTCGTCGCCGGATGGCTGGCCGGAGTCTCGCCATGACCCTCGCCCCCGGAACGCGCCAGGACCCCTACGAGATCGTGTCCCCGATCGGCGCCGGGGGTGTGGGCGAGGTCCACCTGGCCCGGGACCGGGGGAGCGACATCCGGATGCTCGAGGCCTCCGGATGAAGCGGGCCCTGGCCCTCCTGGCCGCGGGAGTCCTGGTCCTGGCCGCGGTCGGCCTGGTCCGCGCCCTGCAGACGCGGTCCCGCCAGTTCCCGGTCGAGGCCGGGCCGGCCCTGCCCCCGCCGCCCCCGCCGGCGGAGGCGGCCTCGCGCCTGGCCCGGGGTCTCCGCTTCCGCACCATCTCCAGCGACTCCCTTCCCGAAGCCGAGTTCCTGGCCCTGCGCCGTCACCTGGAGCGCTCCTTTCCGCGCGTGCACGCCGCGCTCACCCGCGAGGTGGTGGCCGAGCAGAGCCTGCTCTACACCTGGCCGGGGCGGGATCCGGACCTGCCCCCGGTGGTGTGCATGGGCCACCTGGACGTAGTTCCGGTGGAACCGGGCACCGAGCGCGCCTGGACCCACCCGCCCTTCGGGGGGGTGATCGCCGACGGGGCGGTGTGGGGGCGCGGTTCGCTGGACGTGAAGGAGTCGGTGTACGGGCTCCTGGAGGCGGCGGAGGCCCTCCTGGCCGGCGGGTTCACTCCCGAGCGCACGCTCTATTTCGCCTTCGGTCACAACGAGGAGATCGGGGGGGACGGCGCGGCCACCATCGCCCGGCGCCTCATGGAGGCCGGGATGCGGCCGGCCCTGGTCCTGGACGAGGGGATGGCGGTGACCGAGGGGATCGTGCCCGGCATCCGGGCCCCGGTGGCCCTGATCGGGGTGGCGGAAAAGGGGGAGGTGAGCCTGGCCCTAACTCTGGAGACCGAGAGCGGGCACTCGGCCATGCCGGAACCCCACACCGCGGCCGGGCTCCTGGGCCGGGCGGTGGGCCGCCTGGAGGCGCACCGGCTTCCCGCCCGGCTCCGCGGCCCGGGGGAGGCGATGTTCCGCGCCCTGGCCCCGGAGATGGCCTTCCCCATGCGTGCGGCCTTCGCCAACCTCTGGCTCACCCGCCGGCTCATCGAGGGGCAGCTGGAGCGCGCGCCCGCCACCAACGCCCTCATCCGCACCACCACCGCGGTCACCCTGCTCCGGAGCGGGGTGCAGGCCAACGTCATCCCCCGGCGGGCGCGGGCGCTGGTGGACTTCCGCATCCTGCCCGGGGACACGGTGGAGGGGATCGTGGCCCACGTGCGGCGCACCGTGGCCGACGACCGCATCCGGATCGACCCGGTGGGAACGCCCCGCGCGCCCTCGCCGGTCTCGCCGACGGAAGCGCCGGGGTTCAGGCTCCTCGCCGGAACCATCCGCCGCGAGTTTCCCGGTTCCGTGGTCGCCCCCGGCCTGGTCCTGGGGGGGACCGACTCCCGCCACTTCACGGATCTGACCGATGCGGTCTACCGGTTCACTCCGGTCCGGGTCGGCCCCGGGGACCTGGAACGCTTCCACGGGGTGAACGAGCGGATCCCGGTCCAGGACTACGCGGGGGCGATCCGGTTCTACATGGCCTTCCTGGCCGGGGCGGGGGCGAAGGACTGGTAGGGGAGCAGGGCCCCGGGACCCACCGGAGACGAAACGAGCCCGCCGCGGACGGCGGGCTCGTAGGGAACGATGCGATCGCGGAGAGGATCAGCCCTGGGCTTCCTTCTCGGCCGCCTTCTTCAGCTTGTCGTTGGCCATGATGGCCACCTCGACCCGGCGGTTGGCCTGCTTCCCCTCGGCGGTCGAGTTGTCGGCCACCGGCTTGGTCTCGCCGTAGCCCACCTCGGTTATGCGGGAGCTGGCCACGTTGTTCATGGCCAGGTAGGTGCCGACCGACTTCGCCCGCTGCTCGGACAGGGTCTGGTTGTAGGCATCGGAGCCGTCGGAGTCGGTGTAGCCGGCGATGATGATGTTGGTGTCCTCGTACTTTTTGAGGATGGTGCTGAGCTGGGCCAGGTTGTCCTGGGCCACCGGCCGGAGATCGGACTTGTTCACGTCGAACAGGATGCCGGAGTCGAAGGTGATCATGATGCCCTCGCCCACGCGTTCGATCCTGGCCCCCTCGAGGTCCTGCCGCATCTCCTCGGCCTGCCGGTCCATGTAGTTGCCGATCACCGCGCCGGTCGCCCCGCCGACCGCCGCCCCGAGGATGGCGCCCGCGGCGGTGTTTCCGGCCGCCTTGCCGATCACCCCCCCCACCACCGCGCCGCCGACGCCGCCGATCACGGCGCCCTTCTCCGTCTTGTTCATGGACGAGCAACCCAGGGGCCCGACGAGCACGGCCCCGATCACCAGAATGGAAAGTGCTTTCCGCATGGAAAACCTCCTCTACAAAAGCTTTCGACCCGATTTTCCGGCGACACGGCTCGGAACGGTCCCCCCGGTGTCTGGACCGGATGGTACAGGAAAACCGGGGTTCCGGGCAGGGGGCGGCTAGGGCGCCTCGTCCAGGCCGGCGAACAGGTTGTTGAACGACTCGGCCAGGGTGGGATGGGAGAAGATGCCGTCCCGAAGCTCCCGGCAGGTCAGGCCGCCCATCATGGCGATCTGCAGCGCGGCCGCGGTCTCCCCGCCCTCCACGCCGAGCACGGTCGCGCCCAGGAGGCGGCCGTTGTCCGGGTCCACCAGCGCCTTCATGAAGCCCCGGGTCTCGCCGATCTCGATCGCCCGCGCCACCCGGCTCATGGGGAGCCTGGCTACCAGGACGTCCCGGCCCGCGGCGCGGGCCTCGTCCTCGCCCGGCCCGAAACGGCCCAACTGGGGTTCCATGAAGACGACGTAGGGCACCAGGCGGCCCCGGGTGGTGGCGTGGCCCCCTTCCAGGAGGTTGGCGCGCAGGATCCGGAAGTCGTCGTAGGAGATGTGGGTGAAGGCGGGACCGCCCTTCACGTCGCCCAGGGCGTAGACGCCGGGAACGCCGGTCTCCAGGCGTTCGTTCACCCGGACGAACCCCCGCGCGTCGCAGGCCACGCCGGCGGCGCCGAGGTCCAGGGCGGCGGTGTTGGGCGTACGGCCCGCGGCCACCAGGAGATGGCTGCCGGAGACCGTGCGCTCGGCGCCCGCGGAGGCGACGCGGAGCCGGATCCCGTCCGGGGTGGGCGCCGCCTCCCGGGTCTCTGCCTCCAGCAGCACCTCGATCCCGTCCTCGCGCAGGATGGCGGCCACCGCCAGGGACACGTCCGCGTCCTCGCGGGCCAGGAGCCGCGGGCCGCGCTGGATCAGGGTCACCCGGCTTCCGAACCGCCGGAACATCTGCCCGAACTCCACCCCGATGTAGCCGCCCCCCAGGACGAGCAGGTGCTCCGGGAGCGCGTCCAGTTCCAGGGCCGACCGGTTGTCCAGGAAGGGGACTTCGGAGATCCCCTCGATGGGCGGCACTGCGGGGCGGGTCCCGGTATTGAGGAAGACGGCCGGGGTGGTGATCTCCCGCTCGCCGCCGCCGCCGGCCGGCCGGATGCGGATCCGGTCCGGGGCCAGGAAGGACGCTTCGCCGCGGATCAACTCCAGGCCCTCGGTACCGGAGAGCCCCTCGACGCTCCCCCGGCGGAAGCTCTCCACCACCTCGTTCTTGCGGGCGATCGCCCGGGCCAAGTCCACCTCCACCGGACCGGTGCGTACCCCGAAGTCGGAGGCCCGCCGGGCCAGGTAGGCGACCCGGGCCGCGGCCACCAGGGTCTTGGTCGGCGTGCATCCGGTGTTGATGCAGCTGCCTCCCACCAGGTCCCGCTCCACGATCGCCGTCTTCCGGCCGTCGGCGGCCAGAGCCTTGGCCAGGGGCACGCCTCCTTGGCCGGTGCCGACGACCACTGCATCCATGCGTTCCGGGTTCATCGAGTACCTCCAGCCTGCAGTATAGGGGCTCCGCCGCCGCGGGTGCGGACGGTGAGCCAGACGGTCTGGACCAGGTTTCCGGCGATCATGGCCAGCACCCCGATCACCAGGCCGGGGAGGGACCCCAGGTGAACGCCGGCCACGGTGACCAGGACCAGGGTGATCAGGGCCAGACCGACCGCCTCCGAGACGCCGCGGGTGCGGTGGGCGTGCACCAGGTTTCCCTGGAACCAGTTCTGCACGACGCCCAGGGCAGGAAGCACGAAGGCCAGGCGGAGGCCGCGGAGCCCGAGATCGGCCAGGGCGGGGGGGAGGCCGGAGATCCCGGCCATCCAGAACCGCCCGAGCGGGGTGTAGGCCAGGAGGAGGAAGAGGATCGAGGTGGTTCCGGCCAGGAGCACGGTGAAGCGCGCCAGGGCCGCCCGCGGGCGCACGCGGTCCAGGAGCGCGATCACCACCTCGTTGTAGGCCAGGCCCGTGCTCCGGAAAGCGAAGATCAGGCCGTTCACCACCGGCCACGTGGCCAGGGACTCCAGAGCCAGGGGCATGCGTCCCATCCCGGCGGAGAGGATGGGAAGGGAGAAGAGCGACAGGAGCGGGGTCATGGCCAGGGGGACATAGAAGTGGAGCAGTCGGCCCAGGGTGAGCGGCGTACCGGCGGCGGGCGCGGACCGGAGCGGCCCGGCCAGTACCGGGCGGACGCACAGGCCGGCGAAGATCGCTTCCGCCACCACCCCCGCCGCCACCGCGGTGGTCGCGGTCACGATGCCCGGGAAGCGGAGCAGGTAGCCCAGGGTCAGGAAGGAGAAATTGGTGGTGACCCGGACCGCGGTGCCGACCCCGACCAGCCGGGACCGGTCGAAGCGGATGAGGACCCCCTGCTGGAACCTCCGGTAGGCGATCGACCCGGTCCAGGGGGTCATGATCAGGAGCCCCAGCCGTGCCGGGGCCCGGATCTCCTCCGGGGCGTGCATGAGGCTCCCCACGATCCAGCCGTAGAGGGGGGTGAGCGCCACCAGCAGGTGGACGGCGGTCAGGCCCGCGCCGGCGGTGAGCATGAAGCGGCGGAGCCGGACGTAGCTGGCCCAGTCCCGGGAGAGGGCGGTGGAGGCGGCCAGGAGCATGATGATGGGGGCTTCCACCACCAGGGCGATGGGAAAGACCACCCCGCCGTAGGCGGCGAGGTGGATGCTGGGGTGGGCTTGGCGGGCCACCACCGCGCTCAGGACCGGGAGTTCGGAGGCCATCATGAGCCAGCTCGCGGCCAGGGGCCACCAGGTGTGGAAGACCTCCCGCAGGGTCAGGGGGGCGGGATCCGGAGGCCCGGTATGGGATGGCGGCTCGGGGGTGCGTTCCATGGCGAGGCAGGGGACGGTACGACGGGGGGAGGGGGTTTGACTAGCCGCCGGCGGGGCCGGCGAGGGAGGCGGGGCCGGCGGAGGCGCCGGGGCGGGGCGGGGGCCGTGTCCGGGCGTCGGCCCGGATTAGGCCGCGGCGTCCCGGGCCACGTAGCGCTCGAAGTTCCCCCGCTCCACCGCATGCTCGTAGGCGTCCTCGCCGCTGATGATTTCCTTGCGGACCAGCTCCTTGAGAACGCCGTCCAGGGTCTGCATCCCCTGCTTGCGCCCGGCCTGGATCACCGAGACCAGCTTGTGGCTGTTGCCGGACCGGATGATGGAGGCGGCGGCGTGGGTGTTGAGCAGGACCTCCGCGGCCAGCACCCGGCCGGACCCTTCCGCGTTCCTGACCAGCTGCTGGGAGATGATCATGCGCAGACTCTCGGCCAGCATGGACCGGATCTGTTCCTGGCGCCGGGAGGGAAAGATGTTGATGACCCGGTCGATGGTCCGGGAGGCACAGTTGGTATGCAGGGTGCCCAGCACCTGGATGCCGGTCTCCGCCGCGGTCAGGGCCAGGGAAACGCTCTCCAGGTCCCGCAGCTCGCCCAGCATGATGACGTCGGGGTCTTCCCGCATGGCGTTCTTCAAGGCCTCGGAGAAGGTGGGGGAATGGACGCCGATCTCCCGCTGCGTCACCACGCACTTCTTGTAGCCGTGGAGGTACTCGATCGGATCCTCGATGGTGATGATGTGGCCCCGGCGGGTCGCGTTGATGTGATCGATGAGAGAGGCCAGGGTGGTGGACTTGCCGCTCCCGGTGGGCCCGGTCACCAGGACCAGCCCCTTGGGCTGGGCGATCGTGGTGCGGACCGCGTCGGGGAGGTCCAGGTCGGCCAGGCTGGGGATGGCGGAGGCGATGTTCCGGAATGCCGCCCCGATCCCGTTGTGATGCCGGCACACGTTGACCCGGAACCGGCCCAGTCCCTCGGCCGCGTAGGCGAACCCGGCGGAATAGTGTTCCTTGATCTGGTTCTTGATTTCGGGCGCCATGAACTCATCGAGGATCCGTTCGAGGTCGCCCTCGCTCAGTTCCCGGAAACGGACATGATGGAGGACGCCGTTGATCCGGAGCCGGGGCGTCTGCCCGGACACCAGGTGGAGGTCCGATCCACCCTGCTTGACCAGCAATTCCAGGAAGGTGTCGATGCGTGGCATGGGTTGTTCCTCAGGCCGCCGCGTCGCCGTCGGCCCGTGCGCCCCCCCCCGGCCCGCCTTCGGCCAGGGTCAGGAGCTCCGGGCGGGTCACGAAGCGAACGAATTCCCGCTTGTCCGATGCTTTCAGGAAGGCCTCGTCCGGGTCGACGTCCCCGGCCCGCACCATGGTCAACAGGGCCTGGTCCATGAGCTGCATGCCCATCCGTCGTCCCGTGCTGATCGCCCCGGGAATCTGGAAGACCTTCCCCTCGCGGACCATCTGGGCCACCGCCGCGGTCACGAGCAGGATCTCCATCACCGCCCGCCGCCCGCGCCCGTCGGCGGCCCGGACCAGTTCCTGGGACAGGACGCACTTGAGGGTCTCGGCCAGGGTGTGGCGGATTTGCCCCTGGGCCTCGGTGGGGAAAGCGTCCACGATCCGGTGGATGGTCTGATGGGCTCCCCGGGTGTGCAGGGTGCCCAGGACCAGGTGCCCGGTCTCGCAGGCCTCGATGGCCAGGGAGATGCTCTCGTAGTCCCGGAGTTCGCCGACCAGGATCACGTCCGGGTCCTGCCGGAGGGCGGCCCGGAGCCCGTCGCTATAGGAGTGGACCTGCGTTCCCACCTCCCGCTGCATGACCAGGGACTTCTTCGACTCGTGCACGAACTCGATCGGGTCCTCAAGGGTGATGATGTTGAGGTTCCGGTTCCGGTTGATCTCGTCGATCATGGCGGCCAGGGTCGTCGACTTCCCGGTTCCCGCCGCCCCGGTGACCAGGACCAGGCCCGCGTTCAGGTTGGTGAATCGGGCGATGACCGGAGGCAGGCCCAGATCCGCGATCTGGGGCACCGCTTCCGGGATCACCCGGCAGACGGCCGCGAGTCCGAGATGCTGACGGAAGGCGTTGATCCGGAAACGGCCCGCCTCCGGCGAGGCGTAGGACATGTCGACCGCTCCCATCTCCTCGAGCCGGGCCTGGTGCTGCGGCTCCAGGATCTCGGTCACGATCCCGGTGATCTCCTCGCGGGTCATCTCCCGGTATTTGAGCGGGGTGAGTTCGCCGTCCAGACGGACCAGCGGGGGCATGCCCACCGTGAAGTGGATGTCCGAACAACCCTGTTCCCGGCCCAGCTTGAGGAAGGCGTCGATGCGGGCCATGGGTCAGGCCGCCTCCGCGGTACCGGAGCCGGTGATCGACTCCAGGGCCTTGAGCAGCTCCCCGGAGTCGGCGGGACGATCGTCCGGTTCCTTGGAGATGCACCGGTGCACCAGGGCCACGAGTTCCGCGGGCGTGTCCGGAGCCAGGGTGTCCAGGCGCTCCGCCTCCCCCTCCAGGTGGAGGAAGAGCACCTTGACCGGGGTCTCGGCGGTGAAGGGCTTCCGGCCGGCCAGCATCTCGTATATCACGATGCCCAGGGAGTAGAGATCCGCCCGGTGGTCCACCTCGTTCCCGGTGATGAGTTCCGGCGCCATGTACTCCGGGGTGCCGATCAGGAGCCCGCTCTTGGTGAGGCGGGACCCGACCTGGCGCTCGATCGAGGCCAGGCCGAAGTCCACGATCTTGACCGTGTCGTTCTCGCCGACCAGGATATTGGCCGGCTTGATGTCGCGGTGGATGACACTCTCGGCATGGGCGGCGGCCAGTCCCCTGCAGGCCTGGATCATGATCGGGCAAACGCGCGCCGTGGGCAGGGGCCCTGTGGACTGGAGGATCTGTCCCAGGTCCCGCCCCGGAAAGTACTCCATGGACACGGCCCGAGCCCCGCCCAGGTCCAGGAAGTCGTAGATCCGGATGACGTTGGGATGCGTGATCTTCCGGGTGAGCTTGAGTTCCTGGACGAAGCGCCGGGCCGCGGTCTCGTCCAGCGAGAACTGGGGGTTCAGGATCTTGAGGATCAACTCGTCCTGGATGGCCGAGTCCTCGACCAGGTAGATGGCCCCGAAGCCGCCCTTTCCGATCTGACGGATGACCCGGAACCGTTCGGCGAGCACCGTGTCCCGGGGCAGCTTGTAGAAGTTGAGCGACGACCCGGCGGGGGACCCGTCCCCGGACGGCGTTGCCGGGCCGGCGCCGGGGCCGGAGCCGCTCCGCGTGGATCCATCCGAGGCGCCGGACGGACTCGGGGTCGCGCCTCCCGGGGTTCGCGTCTCCGAAGGCGTGCGGTCCCGGGCGGAATCGGTGCGGACGGCCTCGGGACCGAAGACCTCCATCTCCCGGCCCCGGCGGGATCCGGCCCCCTTCTCCGGGTGCAGGTCCCGGCGTCCCAGGGCCCCGTTGACCAGCAACCGGTCGGCGGGGTCGAGTTCCAGACGGGAGAAGGCCAGGAGAGCGTCCATGGCCTCTCTCTGGATCTCATCGGAGTCCGAGTTCACCAGCTCCACCAGCTTGGGCACGGCCTTGACGTCCCCCAGGATCCCCAACGCCCGCACGCAGTGCGGGGCGGCGGTGGCGTCCACGTGCAGCAGGTCCAGGAGCGGTTCCACCGCCCGGCTGTCGCCCGTCTTGGCCAGGGCGTCGATGGACCGTTCCCGCACCCACCAGTCGTCGTCCCGCAGGGCCCGGATCAGGGGCTCCACCGCCCGCTCGCTCGGCACCGCGTTCAGGATCTCGACCGCGTACCGGCGGATGAAGTCGTCGGAGTCGGCGAGAAGGGCGACTACTCCGTCCACCACCTTGGGGCCGCCCAGGGTGCCCAAGGCGTCGGCCGCGCGCACCCGCACCCACCAGTCCTCGTCCCGCAGCGCCCGCACCAGGTCCTGGATGGCCTCCGCGGTGGCCACCTCGTTCAGGACCTCCACCGCGGCCCGGCGGGCGTATTCGGACTCGTCTTTCAGCACTTCGAGCAGGTGGGGCACCGCGGTGTGGTCGCAGATGTCCACCAGGGCGTCGATGGCGGCGGTCTGGACCTTGAGGTCGGTGTCCCGAAGGCGGGTGGCCAGGCTCGGCACCGCTTCCCGGGCCCGGAGCTTGCGCACGCCGGCCACCGCTTCCAGGCGCACGCTCTTGTGGGAGTCCTGCAGGAGCCGGGAAAGCCCCTTGATCGACGACGGTTCGTCGAACTCCCCGAACAGCTTGGCCACGTAGAGCCGGATCCACCACTCCTCGTGGTCGACGAGGGTGACCAGATCGGGGAGAATGGTCTCGTCGGCGGTCTTCTCCAGGAGGCGGAAGATGACGGCCCGGGCTTCCTTGCCCAGTTCCGGAACCAGTCCGATCAGCCGGCGGGGGGCGAGGGAGTCGATCTGCTCCCAGAGGATCGACTCCAGGTTCGGCTTGGACAGGGTGGGGTCGGCCAGGAGCCCCACGATCCGGGAAACGTCGTACCCGTGGCCCTTGGCCAGGACCTTGGTCACCCCGGTGACCACCGCGGGATTGGTGGATCCCAGGGCTTCCAGGTAGATGTCCAGGGTGTCGTCGGAGAGAAGGCGGAGGAGGATCTCCATGGCGGCGTCGCGGGCCTCGCCGTGGCTCAGGCACTCCAGGACCGCCGGAATGGCCCCCGGACCCATCTGCACCAGTTGCTCCTGGACCTCGGCCAGGGCTTCCGGGGCCAGGCTGCGCGCGGATCGCAGCTTGCCCACGTGCCTTGCCGCCTTCAACTGGTTGAGTATCTTCATGGTCCGTCGCTTGTCTAGGAGCCTGCGCCTCGAGTCGGTATCCCGGTGGCCGGAGAACGGCCGGAGCCGGCCACTACTGGATGAGAGCCTGCGGCCACCCCGCTCCCAGCATGGTGCCGAACAGGAAGGCAAGCACGATCAAGGCCACCAGGAACGGCCGCGACGGGCGCCGGGATTCGGCCCGGGCCGGCGCGGGCCGGGAGTTCGGAGCCGGAGCCGGAGCCGGGGCCGGGTTCCTCTCCAGCTCCTTGGCCGTCTGGATCATGCCTTCCAGCTCCTCGGACGAGAGCACCGTCGTCCCCTCGAAGGAGGCGGGCTGCATCTCCTTCCCGTCCGAGGTGCCGCGGCGGTCGTCCTCGTAGTTCACCCAGAGCGAGAACTTCCCGATGCGGACGACGTCGTTGTTCATCAGGTACTCGCGCTGGATCTGCTGGTCGTTCAGGAAGGTGCCGTTGGCGCTTCCCAGGTCCTCGACCGCGTAGAACCCCCGGCTGGTCATCTCCAGCTTCAGGTGCTCCCGGGAGACGCCCGGGTTGTCCAGGAAGATGTCCGCCTCCGGGGTGCGCCCCACCAGTACCGTGTCCTTGTTGAACGTGTAGCTCTTGACCGGACGACCCTTGAGGGAGACCCGGATCTTGATAAGTCTCGACCCTGACATAGAGAACCTCGCGTTTCCTCGGCAGGAGGGATTGGCCTCCCTCCGGTAAGGCCCAGACGGTTGTTTCTCGGTTCTCAATATCGGCTTCCGGCGACGCGGGACTTAGGAAAAACACCCCTCTCCGGCCGGGGGGGAAGAGGGAGTGAACCGGTTGCCGGACAGGGTGTTCCCGGACCCGGGGAGGGTCAGGCGGCCCGGCGGGTGTGGGAGTCGTCCACGTAGACCGCGGCCATGATCTCGGCCAGGTGGGTCTTCAGACAGTCCACGATCTCGCCGTCCCACTCCAGGTTCCGTCCCTGGTCCAGGATGGCCAAGACCTGCTCCGGGGGGAGCGCCTTCTTGTAGACCCGGGCCGAGACCAGGGCGTCGAAGGCGTCGGCCACGGAGATGATCCGGGACTGGATGGGGATCGAGTTCCCCGGGATCTTGAACGGTCCCGACCCGTTCATCTTCTCGTGGTGGTAGGCCGCGATCTGGGGAACGTCCTTGAGCGGGGCGGGGTAGAAGATCCGGTCCAGGATGTTCTGGGTCAGCTCGGTGTGGCTCATCATCTCCTCCCGCTCGGTGTCCGAGAGCCGTCCCGGCTTGAGCAGGACCTCGTCCCGGACCCCGTGCTTTCCCATGTCGTGGAGCAGCGCCGCCACCCGGAGGGGTTCGAGCTGGGTATCGCTCAGACCCAACCGCAGGCCGAGCTGGACGGCCACGTCCCGGACCCGGACCGAGTGGGTGGCCGTACCCGGGTCCTTGAGCGAGAGGGAGTGGACAAGGGCGTCGATGGTCGATTCGAACGCCTTCCGCTGCTCCAGGTGGAGCCGGTGGTTGTCCAGGACCAGGGCTACGTGGTGGGCGAAGACGGTGATGCGGTCCACGTCCTTCCGGGAGAAGGTGCCCTTGTTGGTCCCGCGGATGTCGAGCTGGATGATGCCGAAGGCCTGGTCCATGCCGGTCAGCGGGGCGCAGATGGCGGTCTTGATGCCCGAGGTCACGATGCTCTCGGAGGCGGTTTCCGCCTGGGCTCGGGTGAAGACCACGGACATCCCTTCGTCCAGGACCTTCCGGACCAGGGTGCTGCTCAGGGCCACCGAAGGGGCGTCCCCGCTGCGGGATTTGGCGATGAGGGGTCGCAGGCCGCCGCTCGCCTCGTCCCGGACGACCAGGACGAGGTGCGTGGCCTGGGGAAAGGCCAGGAACGTGAAGTCGCCGATCAAGGTCATGAGCCGCTGGCGGTCGTCCCGGGCGGCCGCGGTCTCCCGGACGAAGCGCAGGAAGAGGTCGGCGACGCGGACGTCGGCCCCCAGGAGGTCGGCCTGGATCTTGGGCAGGTCCGCGAAGGAGCGCGAGTGGAGAACGGTGATATCCCGTTCCCGGCTCGCGTCGGATTCCGGGGGGGTGACGTCGGAACTCATGCGCCCGATTCCTCTTCCCTGGGTTGGACCGGCGGATTCCGGTCCCTCAGTTCTCGGCCCGGGCCGGCCCGAACTTGAGCGCGGCGGAGGCTCAGGTCCCTGGTCCCGCTGCCGTTAACGAGGACTGGGGGAACCCGGGCCCAGGGCGAACCCGGATCCAAGGGAGCCAACCGACATGCGTTACAAAGTATTCGTTCTTTGCGTGCTCGTCCTGGGACTGGCCCTGCTTGCCGTGGCCACGCACGATCTCAAGAGCCTCGACGGACGCTTCGACTCCCCGGTGAACTTCTTCCTGTGGATGGCCATGATCACCATCGTCTCCATGGCCCCCATCCCCCGGTCGCGGGGACGCCTGGGAGTGGCCCTCACCCCGGCCCTGGATCTGGCCGCGATCCTGGTCTTCGGGACCGCGGTCGCCTGCTGGGTGGGGGTGCTCTCCCGGCTCATCAGCAACACCACCGAGCGCTGGAATCCGCTCCCGCCCGCGCTGCTCCGGCTGGCCCAGGCGGGCGTGGCCATCGGGGCCGCCGGGTTCTTCTACCACGCCCTGGGCGGGTCGGTGGGCACGGACTTCCTGGGGAGCGGGAGCCGGATCCTGGCCGTGGCCGGGGCCGGCGCCGCCTACCTCCTGGTCAACGCGGTCATTACCACCCTGCACCATCTCCTGGGCGGACCGACCCAGGCCGGGCGCCACTGGACGGCCGAACTCCGCGAGCGGGCCGGCTCCGAGGCCATCGTCCTCCCCTTCGGAGGGCTGGTCGCCTTCACCCAGCTCCACATCGGCTCCTGGGGCGTGGCCATCTTCCTCTTGCCGCTCCTCCTCATCCGGTACGTGTTCAAGCTGTGGATCGAGATCAAGCGCTCCCACGTGGACACGGTGCGGACGCTCATGGCCGCGGTGGACGCCACCGATCCCACCACCCGCGGGCACGCCTACCGGATCTCCAAGATGTGCGTCCGGGTGGCCCGCCACATCGGGATGCCGGAACGGGAGGTGGAACAGCTCGAGTACGCGGCCCTGCTCCACGACATCGGCCGCACCGCCATCCAGAGGGACCTCTTGACCAAGGCCGGAGCCCTGACCGCGGAGGAGCACTCCATTCTCCGGGCCCACCCCAAGATCGGGGCGGACATGCTGCGCCGGCTCCGCTTCTTCGAGGAGGCGGCGGAGATCGTCCATGCGCACCACGAACAGCCGGACGGGAAGGGCTACCCGCAGGGGCTGGTGGGGGAGGAGATCCCCCTGGGAAGCCGGATCATCATGGTGGTGGCCGCCTTCGACGCCATGACCAGCGACCGGCCCTACCGGCGCGGGCTCTCTCCCGAGGCCGCCTTCGAGGAACTGCTGAGCCATTCCGGCACCCAGTTCTTCACCCCGGTGGTGGAGGCGCTGATCCAGCTCTACTCCGAGGGCGTCCTGTTCGAGGAGTTCGAGGGCGACGAGCTGGAGCGCTACGAGCAGGGGCTGTGCAATTCCCGGGCGCTGGACGAGCACCTGAAGCGCCACGGAACCCGGGGAACGGTTCCGGTCAAGGTCCGCGGCGACGCCGGCGAGGCCGGGGTGCCGGTGATCGAGTTCCCGGTTCCGACCGAGGTGGAGGAAGCGTGCTTCCCGCCGGCTCCCGACTCGGAGGTCCGCCTGAACGCGGCCGCGGCCACCGACGTGGGCTGCGTCCGCGAGAACAACGAGGACTGCTACGGGATGAACGCCCGGCCCGACACGTCGCGCGGGGCGCTCCTGGTCCTGGCCGACGGCATGGGCGGGGAGGCGGCGGGGGAGATCGCCAGTTCCCTGGCCGTGGAGACGGTGCGCGAGGTGTACTACGAGGGGATGGAGGGCGTGGAGGCGCCGGAGGCGCTGCGCCGGGCCATGGAGATGGCCAATCAGGCCATCCTGTCCCGGGCGGGCACGGACGCGTCCCTGGCCGGCATGGGCACCACCTGCACCGCCGCCGTCTTCCTGGGCCGCGATCTCTGGATCGGGCACATCGGGGACAGCCGGGCCTATCTGGTGGCCAACGATTCCATCACCCTCCTGACCCGCGACCACACGCTGGCCGCCGAGCTGGCCGACATGGCGGGAACCCGCGGGGTGGGCGGTGGCGGCGCCCGCAACGTGCTCACCCGCTGCCTGGGAAGTTCGCCGGAGATCGAGGTGGACATGCCGGGAGAGCCGGTCACCCTGGAGGCCGGCGACACCGTGGTGCTCTGTTCCGACGGGCTCTCCAACCTGGTGGACCCGGACGAGATCCGGGACGCGATCGGCGCCGGCTCTCCGGCCAAGGCCTGCCGGTCCCTGGTCCGCCTGGCCCGGGAACGCGGGGGGCCGGACAACATCACCGTCCAGGTGGCCCGAGTGGAGGCGGCCTAGGGCGGAAGCTGCGGCTCCGGAGGGCTCAATCCCACCCGGAGGAGGCGAGGACGGCGATGAAGGCGCCGAGCACCACCAGGAGCCCGCCGGCTCCGACGGCCGCCGGATACGACCCCAATCGCGATTCCAGGTGCCAGGCCACGTCGTCGGGTCCCTGGCGGGGAATGCTCTCCATGCCGCCCCCCAGGGACACGACGTCGGCCAGGGTCATGCTCAGGTCGGCCCGGAAACCCATCCCCTGGATGTCCTCGGTGTCGAAGCTGTTTCCCACCTTGCCCAGGATGATCCCGGCCGAGGCGTCGGCGGCGAACAGGTCGCTGAGCCAGCGCCGGTAGCGTGGGGTGAAGCTGAGCAGGCGCAGCTCCGAATCCAGGTTGAGGGTGCCCCCGAACGCGTTCCGGAAACCCAGGTTCCTCATGACGCCGACGCTGGCCACCAGGTAGAGGTCGTGGTCGTCGTACGGGCTTCGCCCCGCGTAGCTCTTCAACCGGGTGCCGATCCCCAGTTCCGTGATGAGAAAGGACCTGCAGTACTCGGCCGGACGGCCCCGCCAGCACAGGGAGCACGGCTGGGAGGGGGGATCGGCCGCGGCCGCGGGCCGGGGAAGGACCGTGGCCGGCAGGAGAAGGCAGAGCAGCCGGCAGAGCCGGCGGAAGCGCGGGAACCGAGAGCGGGTCATGGGAGCCTCCTGGCAGGATTGAACCGATTGCAGTTCGACACTTACCAGGCCGAGCCGGGATGGGGAAGGATAAAGGCTTTGGGGCCGGGCTAGGTCGCCAGCACCTCCAGGAACTCCGCCAGCACCATGGCCGTGGCTCCCCACACCTTCTCACCGTCCAGATCGAAGAAGGGGACTTCGTAGTCCCGCTCGCGCAGGCGGCGCGTCTCCCGCTGCAGGGACGCCGCGTCCTCCAGAACGGCCAGGGGAATTTCGAGGATCCGCGCCACCTCGCCCGGGTTGGGATGGAACTCCGGCCGCTCCCGGGCGAACCCCACCACCGGATGGAGCAGGAAGGCGGTGGGCGGGATGAAGACCGGGGAGAGGATGCCCAGGACCGTAACCGCGTCCGGCGGCACCCCGACCTCCTCGTCGGCCTCGCGGAGCGCGGTCTCTTCCAGGGTCTCTTCCCCGTCCACCACGCCTCCGGGAAGGGACACCTGGCCCCGGTGGTTGGGGAGATCCCGGGCCCGGACGGTGAGCGGCAGGTGGGGTTCGCCCCGGTGCGGATAGAGGAGGATCAGGGCCGCGGCGGGGCGCCCGTCCCCGCGGTCGCGCCGCTCCAGGGGGCCGGCGTTGGGCCGGGGGGCCAGGGTGGCCTGGGCCTCGAAGCCGGGGAGCGGCCGGGCCAGCCCTCGGCGGACCCGGGCCAGGGCGGGGACCAATGCGGGCGGGTCGGGCGAAGCGTGGTTCATGGTGTCGGTCCCCTGTTCGTGGTCATCCGCGCCCGGGGGCGCCCCGGTGGCCGGATCCGGACGGTTGGAGTATCTTCCCACCTCCCGGCGGGACACCCACTCATGACACCAGATTATCTTCCCTGCGTCGAGATCGAGCCGTCCTCCCCGGCCACCTGGTCGGTGGTGTGGCTGCACGGGCTCGGCGCCGACGGACACGACTTCGAGCCGATCGTCCCCGAGTTGGGTCTGCCCTCCAGCCCCGGGGTCCGCTTCGTGCTGCCCCACGCGCCGGCCATCCCCGTCACCATCAACATGGGGATGGTGATGCCGGCCTGGTACGACATCCGCGATCCCGACCTGGACAGCCGGAAGGACCTGGAGGGGCTCCGGCGCTCCATGGGGCAAATCGAGCGACTCCTGGCCCGGGAGCAGGAGCGGGGGATCCCCCCGGAACGGATCGTCCTGGCCGGGTTCTCCCAGGGAGGGGCGGTGGCCCTGCAGCTGGGGCTCTCCTACCCCCGGCGGCTGGCCGGCCTCCTGGCCCTCTCCACCTACCTGCTCGAGCCCGGGTTGCCCGGGGCCGACCCGGCCAACGCGCGCACCCCCATCTTCCAGGCCCACGGCACCCTGGACCCCATGGTGCCGCTGGCCGCCGGGGAGGCCGCCCGGGCGGTGCTGGCGCAACGCGGCTACCCGGTGACTTGGAAGACCTATCCCATGCCCCATGCGGTCTGCGCCGAGGAGGTGGAGGACATTTCCCGGTGGCTTGCCGGTCTCATGAAACCGGAGGACTGAAAAGGCGAACCCGGGCCGGGCTTTTCCCGTAAGACCCGATAGTCCGGTCGGGTACCGGGCCGCGGGCGCGCCCCGGGGCGGCTGGCGGCCCGCCGGGGATTCGGGCTAGGATCGACGGCCCCCGGGGGACCCCGGGACGACCCAAGGAGGAACACGTTGCAGCACGCCGGAATCGCGCTCCGGACCTTTCTCATTCCGGTCACCTCCTCGCGGGGGCTCAAGATCGGGATCCTGGCTTTGCTCGGGGTGCTGGCCCTGGCCGGCCTGGCCGTGCTGCTCAAGCCGATCGCCGCCTTCTTCGCCTCGGAGTCACTCCTCACTCTCCGCCGCATGGTGATCGTGCCCGGGTTGCCGTTGCTGGCCGTGCTCTATTCGGAGATGCCCCTCCGGGACGGGATCCGCCACCGCACCCTGCTGTATCCCCTCCTGGGACCGGTGCCCCGCGTCACCCTGGCCTGGGTGCGCACCGCGGCCACCGCGGGCCTGCTCGCCGCCATGCTCTCGGTGGTGCTGGTGGTGGTCACCCTGCTCCAGGGATCGGGGTACGGCGACCTCCCGCAGGAGATCCTGGCCGTCTGGTTGGGCTCGGCGGCCTATGTCGCCCTCTTCGGGGTGATTCACCTGATCGCCCGGCGCGGTCTCATCGCCAGCCTGGCTTTCTTCCTCATGCTGGACGCGCCGCTGGCCAAGCTCCCCTTCGCCCTTCGCGTCCTGAGCCCGGCCTACCACACCGGGGTGATCGCCAAGCAAACGGTGGAGATCGAACTCCCGATCCCGCTCTCGCCCCCCGAGTCGTCCGTGCTGGTCTCCTCGATCGTGCTGGCGGCCATGGCGGTGGCCCTGACCCTGCTCGGCGCCCTCCTCTTCCGCCGGAAGAGCCTGGGGGAACTGTGTTGAGCGGCGCGCCATGAGCGGCTGGATCGAACTCCGGGACGTGAACCTCTTCCGCGGGGGCCGGCCGGTGCTCCGCGGGGTGAACGCCAGCCTGGCCGGGCGGGCGGTCGGCCTGGTCGGGGCCAACGGGGCGGGGAAGTCCACCCTGATCGGAGCGCTCCTGGGGGTGCTCCGGGCCCGGACCGGCCACATCCAGGTGCTGGGCCTGGACATCCCGAAGCGGGCCATGGAGGTCCGGGCCCGGGCCGGGGTCATGGCCGAGCAGGCCGGGATCTTCCCCGGCGGTTCCGGAGTGGATGCGGTGGTCTTCGCCGGGATGCTCTCCGGGCTCTCGCGCCGGGAATCGCTCCGCCGCGCCCACCGGGCCCTGGACGCCCTGGACGTGGGGGAGGAGCGCTACCGGCCCACCCACGGTTACTCCACCGGCATGCGCCAGCGCTGCAAGCTGGCCATGAGCCTGGTTCACGATCCGGAGATCCTGATCCTGGACGAGCCCACGGTGGGCCTCGACCCTCCCGGGCGCACCCAGCTCCTGAACCTGATCAAGGACTTGCGGGACGAGGGGCGCCGCATCCTGATCAGCACCCACATTCTCCACGATGCGGAAACGGTGTGCGACGAGATGCTGCTCCTGGAGGGGGGCGCGGTGGCCTACTCCGGGACGGTGACCACGCTCCTGGGCGGGGACCACGGGCAGATGGTGGCGGTGGGGGAGGGGCTGGGCCCGGACTTCGCCGCCCGCCTGGCCGCGAGCGGCCTCCGGGTGGTGGACGCCCAGGAGGGGCGTATCGTGTTCGCCGGTTCCGGGGACGCCGAGCTGCTCCGGTTCTGGAAGCTGGTGGCCGAGGCCGGAGCCGAGGTGCGCTTCCTGGGCCGCGATCACCCCACCCTGGAGGACGCGGTGGTCGCGGTGATGGAGGGGAACCATGTCGCCGGCTGAGATGCGCGCCCCGTCCTCGTGGCACGTGGTGCGGGCCATCACCCGCCGGGAAGTCGGCATCGCGCTGCGGCGGAAGCTGGTGCGGATCCTGTTCCTGATCAGCGCCGGGCCGCCCCTGGTCTTCGGGATCATCCTGGTGGTGCGGATCATGGCCGAGAAGGCCTCGGGGATGGACCTGGGCTGGGACCCGGTCCTCCGGTTCCTGCAGGTCCAGTCGGCTCCGGTGGTCCTGCTCGCCCTGGGCCTGGGGACGCCCTTGGTGTCGCGGGACCGCTCCGAGGACGTGCTCTACCTCTATGCCGTCCGTCCGGTCTCTCCGTGGATCTACGCCATGGGCAAGATGCTGGCCGTGGCCTTCCCCACCATGGCCCTGCTCCTCATTCCCGGCATCCTGATCGCGGTCCTCCGCCAGGGGCTCATGCCGGAGACGGTGCACACCGGGGAGTCCCTCCTGATGGTGGGCAAGATGGCCGTGGCCTCCTTCTTCATGGCCTGGGCCTACGCCGGGGCCACGGTCGGTCCCAGCGCCGCCACCAAGCGCAGCCGCTGGGCGCTGCTCCTCGCCTTCGGGCTCTTCTGGCTCCCCGACCTCATCGTCCAGCTCGTCTGGCGGCAGGGAGCCTACTCGGCGGGGCCGGCCAACGCCTCGGTGGATCTCCTGGAGGCCCTCCTGGGCGGCGGCGAGGCGGCCCGCGGCTGGGTCAGCGCGGCCGTGCTCGCCGCCTACGCGGTGGCCGGCGCCCTGGTGATCAAGTTCCGGGTCCAGAAGGAGATGACCCCGTGAGCACGCTCGCCGCCGCCCCGGTCACCCCCACCGCGCCCTCGGGCACCGTCATCCTGGACGGGGTGAGCGTGTTCTACGGCGAGGTCGTGGGGCTCAGCAAGGTGAGCCTCTCCCTGGACCCCGGCATCACCGGCATCGTGGGGCCCAACGGGAGCGGCAAGACCACCCTCATGCGCGTCCTGTCCGGGCTCCTGGCCCCGCTGGAGGGCCGGGTCTCGGTCCTGGCCGGGGCGCCTTTCACGGACGCGGCCGTCCGCAACCGGATCTCCCTGGTTCCCGCCAACTCCAGCTTCTTCGACGGGATGAGCGCCCGCCGGAACCTGGAGGTGGCCTTCCTGGCCAAAGGGAAGACCGGGGTCGAGGCGAAGGAGCTGGCAATCCGGGCCCTGGAGCTGGTGCGCCTCACCGAGCACGCCGATCGTCGCTACGGGGTCCTTTCCCGGGGGATGCGGCAGCGGGTGAAGCTCGGGCTCACCCTGGCCGCCCGCACGGAGCTGGTGCTCCTGGACGAGCCCTTCCTGGGGGTCGATCCCCCCAGCCGGAAGCAGCTCCGGGAGATCATCCTGGAACTCGGCGCCTCCGGGCGCACCGTGCTCGTCTCCTCCCATGTCCTGCACGAAGTGGAGTCCCTTACCGACCGGGTCGGGGTCCTGGCCCACGGGCGTCTCCTGGGCTTCGGGCGCATCGACGCGCTGCTCCGCGAACTCCGGGACCAGCACCCGCACGGGGTGCGCCTGGAGACGTCCGATCCCCGGCGGCTGGCCGTGGCCCTGGTGGCGTTTCCCCACGTCCGGGAAGTGAAGGTGTCCGGGAGCGGGATCGCCTTCCTTACCGATCATCCCGAGGACGCCTACCGGGACCTGGCCCGGGCGGTGGCGGCCACCGGCGTGGTGGTGCGCCGGGTGGAGGCGCCGGACAACACCCTGGAAGCGGTGTTCAAGCACGTGACCGCGGTGGGCACCCACCGGCTCTGAGCGCGGCCGGGCCGCGGCCGGATCCCCCCTTCACCTTCCTCCCCGGGGCGATGGTATGATCCTCGGGCTTTACGGCCGGCCCGCGTGCCGGTTGGGTCACGGGTTCACGAGGAGGTGGCATCGCGTGTCGGGGAAGTCGGCGGGAATCGCGCTCCTGGCCGTGGCGGGAGGGTTGCTCCTGGCCGGGACCGCGGGGGCGGACCTGACCTGGCCCAAGCTCACCCTGTCCACCTTCGCCGGGGTCTCCAACACCGATCCCACCTACGCCGTGGACTCCGGCATCCCCTTCGGGGGCCGCGCCGGCTTCACCGTGTCCAAGTACTTCGGCCTGGAGGGGAGCTACGGCAAGACCTACGGCACCGGGCGGCGGGTGGCGTCCCGGAACTTCCCCCTCGACCAGTACGGGATCGATCTCCTGCTGAACGTCTTCCCCAACTCCCGGATCAACCCCTACCTGCTGGGCGGCTGGGCCCAGATCAGCCTGGACGAGCCCAAGCATACCGTCCTCCACATGACCGGGGTGGAGGTGGGAGGCGGGCTCAAGATCCGTCTCTTCCGCGAGACCGGGGCGCGGTGGGACCTGAGGCTGGACGCCCGGGACATGTTCGTGCGGAACGTCCTGCCCCTGGACGACGCCGGGGACCGCAAGCACAACGTCTTCCTGACCGCGGGCATCAGCATGACCCTGGCCAATCCGGAGCGGGACACCGACGGGGACGGGGTGCTGGACCGGTTCGACAAGTGCCCGGGGACGGTCTCCGGGGCCTCGGTGGATCCGTTCGGCTGCGCGCTGGACTACGACGACGACGGGGTTCCCGACGGTCTGGACGAGTGCCCGTCCACTCCGCGCGGAGCCATCGTGGACTCGGTCGGCTGCCCCTCGGACACCGACGGGGACGGGGTGATGGACGGGATCGACCTCTGTGACGACACCCCCCAGGGGGTCCTGGTGGACGCGGCGGGCTGCGAGAAGGACACGGACGGGGACGGGGTGTTCGACGGTCTCGATCAGTGCCCGGGCACCCCGCCCCGGGTCATGGTGGACGAGTTCGGCTGCCCCCTCACCCCCACGGTGAGCGCCACCGAGCTGGAGTTCCTGGATTCGGGGAACCTGGTCCTGGACCAGGTCCACTTCCGGACCGGAAGCGCCGCCCTGCTGCCCAAGTCCTATCCCTCCTTGGACGAGGCCGCGGCCATGCTGGTCAAGTGGCCGGAGGTCCAGGTGGAGATCGGGGGCTACACCGACTCCCAGGGTTCGGACGAGAAGAATCGGATGCTGTCCGAGGCCCGGGCCAAGGCGGTGCTGGCCTACCTGCTCGAGAAGTACCCCGCCCTGGACGGCGCCCGCTTCACGGCCGTGGGCTACGGCGAGGCGAACCCGGTGGCCACCAACGACACCGCGGCCGGGCGGGCCAGGAACCGGCGGGTGGAGTTCAAGATCCTGAACCCCGGGGTCCTGCACCGGGAGCGGTGAGGCCCCAGCCCCTAACTCGCTTGGAAACAACGGGTTGCCGGCGGATTGCGCGGCCCGGGGAGGCCCCGGTCCCGGTTCAAAAATCCCCCCCGTTGTGGTAACGTCACTCGCCCCGGTTTCCTACCAGCTTCAGCCCGATGCAAGCAGACGACCGCGTGGGTCAGGGCCACGTTTACCATTTTTCCATCGACATATCCGGAGGAATCCCATGAAAGGCAAAGCCTCATTCGCTTGCGCCCTCGTCCTCACCGCGGTTCTGGCCGCGGGGGCGGGCGCGTCCGGCTTTGAGGATCTGAAGTCCCAGGTCAAGGAATACACCCTGCCCAACGGGTTGACCTTCCTGGTCCTGGAACGGCACGACGCGCCGGTCTTCTCCTTCGACACCTACGTGGACGCGGGAGGGGTCGACGAGGTGCCCGGCATCACCGGCATCGCCCACATGTTCGAGCACATGGCCTTCAAGGGCACTCCGACCATCGGGACCAAGGACTATCCCGCGGAGAAGGCGGCCATGAAGAAGGTGGACGAGGCGGTGGCCGCCCTGAACGCCGAGTTGAACAAGGGCGAGGTGGCCGACTCCGTGAAGCTGGGGGCACTGGAGAAGACCTTCAAGGACGCCCAGGCCGAGGCCAAGAAGTACGTGGCCTCCAACGAGTTCTCCAAGGTGATGGAGGCCCAGGGGGCCACCGGGTTCAACGCCACCACCTTCACCGACTGGACCCAGTTCTACTACAGCCTGCCCAGCAACCGGCTCGAACTCTGGGCGCGGATGGAAGGCGACCGGATGACCAACCCCGTCCTCCGCGAGTTCTATTCCGAGCGCGACGTCGTTTACGAGGAGCGCCGCTTCCAGGAATCCAGCCCCTCCGGACGGCTCTTCCTGGACTGGATGAACTCCACCTACCAGGCCCATCCCTACGGGATCGGGGGGGTGATCGGGCACTCTTCGGACCTCAAGCGCATTACCCGCGAGGACGCCTGGAACTTCTGGCACCGGAACTACGTCGGTTCCAACATGGCGGTGGCGGTGGTGGGGGACGTCACCATGAACGACGTGAAGAAGCTCGCGGACCGGTACTTCTCCGGGGTGCAGGAGGGGCCCGACCCGCCCCGGGTGCGGACGGTGGAGCCCCGCCACGACTACGAGGTCCGGGTGACCCGGGAAGAGGATGCCCAGCCCATGGTGCTGCTGGGCTATCACATCGTGGAAGGGGACGACCCGGATTACACGGCCTCCGACCTCCTGGCCGACATTCTCGGCGGGGGGCGGTCCAGCCGTCTCTACAAGCGACTGGTGAAGGAGGACAAGGTCGCGGCCCAGGTGTTCGCCGGAGCCGGTGTGCTCGGGAACAAGTACCCCTCCCTGCTCCTCGTCCAGGCCCTGGTGGCCAAGGACGCCACCACCGACCAGGTGGAGGCGGCCATCTACGACGAACTGGCCAAGATGTCGACCGAGGGGCCGACCCAGGCGGAACTCGACAAGGTGAAGACCCAGAACCGGGCCCGCTTCATCCGCGGCCTGCGGTCCAACTCCGGGTTGGCCCGGCAGCTCGCCCAGTACGAGGAGAAGTGGGGGGACTGGAGGAAGATGTTCGACTACCTGGACGATCTCCAGGCGGTCACGGTGGACGACGTTAAGCGGGTGGCCGCCGAGGCGCTGCGCCCCGGGAACCGCACCGTCGGCATCATGAAGAAGCCCGCCAAGGACGGGCAGTCGTCCTGAAATGAACGTTTTCCGGTTCCGATTCATGCTGAAGGAGAAGAACATGCGATATCAGGAATTCCTGGGTGGGGCGACGGCGGTGTGTCTGGCCGTGGCCGGCCTGGCGCCGGCGGTCCGGGCCGCGGACGAGCAGTGGCCCCGGCCGGAAGAGATCAAGGTCCCGGCACTCCACAAGATCCAGGAGATCAAGCCGGAGCGGTTCGAGTTGAAGAACGGCATGGTCGTCTACTTCCTGGAGGATCACGACTTTCCGGTGGTGGACGCGCGGGCCCTGATCCGGGCCGGCGGCATCTACGATCCTCCCGGGAAGGTGGGACTGGCCACGATCACCGGCGAGGTCCTGCGCACCGGTGGTTCCACCAGGACCGACGGGGACACCCTGGACGAGATGCTGGAGTCGATGGGGGCCAGCGTCGAGGTCAACATCGGCGACACCGACGGCCGGGCCACGGTGTCCACCCTGGCCGAGGACCTCGACAAGGGGATGGGCATCCTGGGAGAGATCCTGCGCACCCCGGCCTTCCCCCAGGACAAGATCGACCTGGCCAAGAAGCAGGAGCGGACGTCCATCGCCTCGCGGAACGACGAGCACCTGGGCATCGCCTTCCGGGAACTGGCCGCCCTCATCTACGGGAAGGACCATCCCTACGGCCGGCACACCGAGTACGCGACCATCGACGCCATTACCCGCGACGACCTGGTCACTTTCCACAAGACCTACTTCCATCCCGACCGCATCATCATGACCGTGTACGGGGACTTCGACACCGGCAAGGTCAAGAAGACCCTCAACAAGGTCTTCGGGGACTGGCCCCGGTCCACGCAGCCGCTCCCTCCCGATCCGGAGGTGAAACCGAGCGCGCTTACCGGGAATTTCCTGGCCAACAAGGCCAACCTGACCAACTCCATCGTGGTCCTGGGGCAGGAAGGCATGCGCATGGACAACCCGGACTACCCGGCCATGCAGGTGTTCCACGAGGCGCTGGGAGGCGGCTTCGGGGGCCGGCTCATGAACGAGATCCGCTCCAAGCGCGGCCTGGCCTACGCCACCGGGTCCTTCTCCGGGGCCCAGCTCCATCACCCGGGAACCCAGCTGTTCTACGTCATGACCCAGAGCGACTCCACGGTCGTGACGCTCGGTTACCTGAAGGATGAGATCGCCCGGGCCCTGGCCGACGGGTTCACCGAGGACGAGATCCGGCGGGCCAAGGACTCGATCCTGAACTCCCTGGTCTTCTCCCTCTCGTCGAAGGGCTCGGTGCTGAACCGGATGGCCGCCTACGAGTTCTACGGCTATCCCACCGACTTCCTGGCCAAGTACCAGGAGGCGGTGGCGGCGGTGACCCCGGAGGCGGCCCTGGCCGCGGCCAAGCGGAACCTCCGCTACCCCGACATGGCCACCCTGATCGTGGGCGAGAAAAAGAACTTCGAGGGCGACCTGGCCTCGCTGGGCAAGATCACCGACATCGACATCAGCATTCCCGAGCCGGCGGGGGAGGAGATCCCCGAGGCCACGGCGGCGGACCTGGACAAAGGCCAGAAGCTGCTGGCCGCGGCCGCCGAGGCCTCCGGAGCCGACGCCATGGCCAAGCTCAAGGACATGACGCTGGAGGAGTCCGGCGTCTTTTCCGTGCAGGGGATGGAACTCCAGATCTCGTCCAAGACCGTGCGGCAGTTCCCCGACTGCGAACGCTCGGAGATGAAGCTGCCCATGGGCACCATGATCCAGTCCATCTGCGGGGAGACGGCCTGGATGGACATGATGCGGGGGGCCCAGGAGATGCCGGCCGACGTGCGGGACCGCGCCAAGGCCGAGCAGATCCGCGACCTGGTCCACGTGCTGACCGCCTATCCGGAACTCAAGCTCCAGGCGTTGGCCCAGCCCGCCGAGATCGACGGCCGGCCCGCCGACGTGGTCTACGTCCGGAACGACGCGGTCGAGGGCTGGAAGGTCTACCTGGACCAGGAGACCCACCGGATCGTGGCCATGGACTACCGGGACCAGGGGATGAACGGGGCCCCGGTCATGGCCCGGATGGTCATGAGCGACTACAAGGACGTGGGCCGGGGCATCGCCTGGCCCCACACCCGGAAGATCCTGCACGACGGCGAGCCCTTCGCCACCCTGACCCTGGATTCGATCCAGCTTGACCCCGGGGTGGACGGCTCCGTGTTCCAGATGCCGGAATAGCCGCCGCTGCGGTCGGCGTTCGATCGG
>Ga0307424_1000048_pt1 | contig 48274 bp, 38 predicted proteins | sample SalMarWE160320MG_FD_202157 | JGI IMG/M metagenome (GOLD analysis project Ga0307424, IMG submission 202157) | Salt marsh sediment microbial communities from the Plum Island Ecosystem LTER, Massachusetts, United States - WE1603-20 | ecosystem: Environmental > Aquatic > Marine > Intertidal zone >... | reverse complement strand
GCAGTAGCCCAAATCAAACCTTTGTATCGGTTATAAAATGAAAAGGGTTTGTTAATCACGACGCTGTCTTTTGGCAGGTCTGATTCATTAATCCCGAAATGTTTCAAAACTTTGTAGTCGAACATGGGGATGTTTGGGCTTTTTCGGAGGACCGGAATAGAGTCGGCTGATTCTCCTTGCAGAATTCTTATAGCGATTTCCGCTGCCTTTTCCCCTTGCTTCTTTGCGCTGGTAATCACACCTCCCAATACACCTTTCCGAACCTTGAAGTCTCCTACGACATATATTGGCCGATCGCAACTCTCAGCCAACAGCGCTGAACTCTCTTCCAAGGAATAAAATCTTCCATCTCTGTCCACAAAGAAAGTAAGGGAAAAGACTACAGTGTTTTCAGGTAGGCCTTGGAGCTTTTGTTGAAGTTCCTTTCCAGTAAATTCAAAGATCTTGATGAAATCAACTTTCTCATCGAATTCAGATAGTATGGGTTTCAGTTTTTCGATATCCGCAAGGCCAGTTGGTGTGTTGTCGCAGATTACGGCTACATGCTTGGTTTTAGGGTGGACGCGCAGGGCAAGTTCAATCGTACCCTTAATATCGTGATCTTCAACGACACCGGTGATTTGTTCTTTACCGGCAATGAGTGAATCCTGGAAATTGTTGATACCGCAGAACACGATCGGAACATTTGGAAAAAGTTGATTTCGATTGAGTAAAAGAAAATTCAGGGCGTTATTGTCTGAACTGATGATCAAGTCAAATTTCTTCTTTTGATACTTCAGCTTATATAGCCCAAAAAGGGATGGGAAGATTTTATCGGGCCGATTTCTCTTGGTGTCCATATACTCGACGTATAGATCAGCATCAAGCTTTGCCTTTTTGAAACATGACAAGATTCCGTTCATTATGCCATCAGTCCAGTCTACCCCTTGATGGTAGGAGTTGAGAATAAGGACTTCTGGCTTTCTGACCTCTTCGGCTGAGGATGAAGCAGCGATCAAGAATAATATGATGAAAGCCATAGAAAAACAGCCCAAAGGTTTCGTAGATCGGCAAAATCTATCTCGCATGGTTCATCCCCCATAGTTGCTTACGAAGTTTCGAGAAAAAATGTTTGACCCGTCTTGACCGCAGCTTTTTCTTTATGAGTACTTCTTTTCCCTGCGGATAATCAGAGGCTTAGATCCATAAACGATCTTTCGGGTTTCGACAACCCTCAAAACGCATACTTTCGAGCATAAGCCTTCACTGTAACAAAATACGATATTGGTTCGTATACTAATCAAACCCAGCCTCATTTCAGACGTTTTTATCTTGCCGCAAGTCAAAGATTTCGGCAACCTGAAACTTTGTGACATCCTCAGTTCGGGTAGATTTAGCGAAGTTGGGATAATGATTCCGTATGTCACTTCATTGGCTCAAGAAATCCAGAGAGGATATTTCGCCACTGATCAGCACGCAAATTGTCGGTCATCCTTTACTCCTCTTGTCCCATCACGGAAAAAGGCGGGGAGGCTCCCCGCCTTTATTCCCTATGGGCCGGTTAAAACCCATCCGGTTGATTGTCTGATTGGATCTCTTACTTCTTGGCAGGTCGCTCTTTGGACCCATACAAAATACTCGGTTGCCGCCACCCGGTAACAGGGAAAAAATCCTTTTTTTCCGCATCACACTGTAAAATCCTGTAATAGTGGGTCCCTTTTCTAATATTCGGGCCGTATTGTATCTTGCCCAAACCTCCCGAATCAAAATCCTTGATGTTCTCAAGGGCATCAATCAATTTCTCCCTTGTGAGGTCGCGGCCGCAGTCCTCCAGGGCCTGGGTCAGGAAAAGCAACGGGTTCCACATCAGAGGCATAAGACGCCAACTCAGGGGGCCTTTGGCAGCTTCTGCACCTAATTTCTCGGTAAAGAGTTTTTCCATCTTAATCCAACCGGGGCCCCTTTCATGACGCATACCCAGGTTAAAAAAATGATAGTTTCCGTTTGCCAGCTTGCCTGCCATAAATGCCCTGGGATCCACGGTGACATAATCGCCGAAAAAGACAGGCTTCCAACCGATCTTGTGCGCCTCTTTCAGGAGACTGGCATAGACCGGTGCATATCCGGCATAAAAGCAGTGGGTTACGCCCTTGGCCTTCATCTTCATGGCCTGGGCGTTGAGGCTCTTGGAGCCCCGCTTATAGCCCGCCGAAGCGACCTTGAGCCCGTATTTTTTGGCGCCGAGTTTGACACCCTTCAGGGCGGATTTGCCCCATTCATCGTCCTGATAGACCACACCGAGCTTGGGGTTCTTTATCTTCAGGTCATTGACCAAGTAATCCACCATCATGATCCCGTTGTCCTCGTCGCTGCAGGCATACCAGAACAGGTAGCGATTGGGCGGGTCGAACATGTTTTGTGTGGTGGCGGCAGTTGGAAACACCGGGATCTTCTCCCTCTTGATGTCTTCGAGTATGGCGGTACAGGGTGTTGACCCATACACTGTAATGATCGCGAACACCTTGTGCTGATTGACCAGTTTGGTAAACGCGGTCTTGGTCAGGACCGGGTCGTACTTCATGTCCTCAATCACAAAATCCACTTTGCGCCCGTGGATCCCTCCAAGGTCCTCGTTGACCCATTTCTTCCAGACCGACAGTGCCGCACTGCACTGTTTGCCCAGATAGGCCCCGGGACCGGACATGTCCTGAAAGCTGCCGAATAGGATCTTGTTATCGGTCACCCCCACCTCGGCCTGGACATTAGCCGTAGCAAGAAAACTGACGCCCAAGATACACAGAATGGCCATCCCAAAACGCAAAACCTTTTTCTTCATGATATCCTCCTTCCCAATAAGATTAGATTTGATGTGAAAACAAGGCCGTCTGGAAGACACAACATCACACCAGACAATCCTTTAGTAAGTAAAAGGCCAGGGTTTCCAATATCTCTTGATCTTTATCCATATCCCGAATAGACCGTCGGGTTCGAATAAAAGGAACCCGATGATGACGAGGCCGTACACGATCACTGAAATCGCCCCTACTCTCGGCGAAAAGGTCGGATAAGCCGAGGCTATCGGTCCGGAAACAGCGCTGATAACCTCAGGCAGCAGGACCATAAATACTGCCCCGATAATCGAGCCGAGCACGGTGCCAATGCCCCCGACAATAATCATGGCAATATAAAGGATCGACTGGTTGAAGGTAAAATGGTCAGGACCGATGAGGCCGACAAGATAGGCGTAGAGCGCACCGGCCATACCGGCAATGAATGAACTGGCGACAAAGGAAAGGACCTTGTATTTGGCCAAGTGGACACCGATAATCTCAGCAGCGATGTCTCGATCCCTGACTGCCACAAATGCCCTCCCTGTTCGGCTCATTGCCAGATTCTTGGTAAACAGGGCCGTCGCCACGGCGAACACCAGTATGACATAATAAAATGATTCGTATGTGTCCAGCTTGTAGCCGAGGAGGCTTGGGCTCGGAAGCGTAATGCCCCTGTCACTGAGGGTGAGGCTCTCCCAGTGATAAATGACATGCTCTGTTATAAACTGGAATGCTAATGTGGTGACCACCAGATAGAGGCCTCTAAGCCTCAGCGTCGGTATACCCACGACCGCACCGGTAGCCGCGGCCATGAGGCCTGCCAAAGGGAGCGCCGCAGCAAAGGGAAACCCTGCCTTGGAAGAGAGTATGGCGGCTGTGTAGGCACCAATACCCATAAAGGCCGCATGACCCATGGAAATGAGACCGGTATAACCCGTCAGGATATTTAGACCTAAGGCACTGATAACGGACACGCCACAGACGCAGGCCACAAAGACAACGTATTTCCCCGCAAGAAAGGGAAGGTATAAGAGCGCAAGACCAAGGATTAACAAAGATATCTTGGCTGCCGGGCTCGGAAATATCCTCAAGTCCTGCTGGTAGGTCCTTATGCAAAATTGGGTAACTGCCATAATGTTCTTTCCAACCTCTACACCCGTTCTATTTCCTTGGTTCCGAATAGCCCATACGGACGGATCATCATAACGATCAATACAATCACATAGGCCGTAATTTCATTGATACCGCTACCCAGATAGTCTTCCAGATAAAAGCCGGCCAGGTTTTCCGTGACACCGATGATCAGCCCGCCTATTATGGCGCCATGCACGCTGTCAAGCCCACCCAGAATAATAGCGGGAAGCGCCTTAAGGCCAACGTGACCCATGATCGGTTCTAAAAAAGTGAAACTGGCCAGAAACACCCCGGCAATGGTAGCCACGAGAGATGCGATGGCCCAGGAAGCGGTAAATACTCTTTTCACATTGATTCCCATCAAAAAGGCCGTCCGGGTGTCTTCCGCAGTAGCCCGCATACTGATACCCGCGCCAGAGTATTTGAAAAAGAAAAAAAAGATAATCAGTAGAATCACCGTGGCAACGACGGTATAGATTTCCGCCTGGTTGACGGCCGCCCCAAAAAGCATTATCGGATCTTCGGGAAAGGGGCTGGGGAACTGGAGTTCTTCATATCCCCATATCAGCCCGGTAAGTCCCCTTAAGACGTTGGCCAACCCTAAAGTCACCATGATCACTGCCAGAACCGGTTCGCCCACCATTGGGCGCACGACCATCATCTCAAGGATAGCGGCGATAAGGCCCATCAAGACAAGGGTCACGAGGAAACCGATGACAAAGGGGAGCTTGAGCATGGTGATCAGTGTAAAGGCGACATAGGCCCCAAACATCATTAATTCGGGCTGAGCAAAGTTAAAGATATCGGTGGCCTTGAAGATGAGGACAAACCCTAACGCAATACACGCGTAAACGCTTCCCCAGGCAAGCCCGGTAACAATAAGCTGAACAAAAATCTGGAAGCCCATTTTTTAGCCCTTTTTACTTCCGTACATTTCTTCTATGATGTCACCAAATTTCTTGTAAACGGTTTTTCTGCGGAGCTTTAACGTGGCCGTGAGTTCGTCGTCGTCATGGTCCAGTTCCTTGTCGAGAAGTCTGAACTGTTTGATGGTCTCAACCTGTGCGAAGTCTTTATTGGCCTCGTGAACCTCCTTCTTTATCATCTCGTAAATCTTCTGATTCCGGGCCAGGCTTTTGAATGTGGTGTAGGCGATGCTGCGCTCTTGGGCCCACTTGGCAACGTTGTCGTACTCGATCTGGATCAGGGCGCTCAGAAATTTGCGTCCGTCCCCGATCACGATCGCCTCATTGATGTAAGGGCTGCATTTCAGACGGTTTTCAATCTCCGAAGGGGCAATATTTTTGCCTCCCGAGGTGATAATAATCTCCTTTTTTCGATCCGTTATCTTAAGCCGCCCCTCTTCGTCCAGTTCCCCCACATCACCGGTGTAAAGCCACCCGTCCTGAACGGTTTTTGCCGTAGCCTCGGGGTCCTTCCAGTAGCCCACAAAGATATGGTTGCATTTAAGGAGGATCTCGCCATCTTCCGCGATTCTCACTTCCACACCGGGAATCGGCTTGCCAACCGTCCCCAGCCTGACATCTTCCGGGACATTACAGGTTCCGATGCCCGTCTCCTCGGTCATACCCCACCCTTCCAGAACCGGAATTCCCAGGGAGTGAAAGTATTTAAGCACTTCCGGAGAAATGGGCGCGGCCCCGCTTACAGCAATCCGGGCTCTCAGAAGACCCAGCTCCTTTTTAAGGTGCCTGAAAAGCCCGAGATATCCCAATCCGTACATGATTTTCAGGGAGAACGGTATGGCCTCTCCGGACAATCTGGCGTCTGCCATACGTTCTCCGATGGGGAAGCATATCTTGTACATATTTTTTTTGAACCATGTGGCATCTTTCATTTTGATGATGATGCCTGCCATCATCTTTTCCCAAATACGCGGTACAGCCAGATAAAAGGTGGGAAGGATCTCCCCCATATCCATGGTTACGGTTTCGACACTTTCGGCAAAATTGACCGTGGCGCCGGAATTGAGGGGGAAAAAAACCGACATCATGCGTTCAGCCACATGACATAAGGGGAGATATGAAACGATCTCATCCGTGTCATACTGGGGGAGTACCTGGTTCTGGGCCTTGAGGAACTGCATCACATTATCGTGGCTCAGCATGGCGCCTTTGGGAGGTCCCGTGGTACCGGAGGTATAAACCATTATGGCCACATCCTCAGGTCTCAACTGCTCTACCATGCGATAGTATTTATCCGGAACATCTTCCTCGACCCTGCTTCCGATATCTCCCACGGATTCAAAAGAGATGATCATAGGGTCGGCATATCGGCGCAGGCCTTTCATGTCCGTTACAATGATCTTTTTGAGCTTGGGCAGGTCCTCCTTTACCTCTAAGACCTTATCCACCTGCTCCTGGTTATCGCATATTACGAAAATCGACTCGGAATGACCAATGACGTAACTTGCCTCCTTGGCGGGATTGGTGGGATATACCCCAACCGCCACCCCACCCGCACTCTGCACTGCCAGGTCAGAGTAAAGCCATTCAGGCTCATTCTCTCCAAATATGCTCACATGATCGCCACGGCAAAGCCCTAACTCCATCAGGCCCAGGCAGAAATGGCGCACATGCCGGCAGTATTCGTTCCATGAGATCTCCTGCCATACACCGAATTCCTTTTCACGCAAGGCGACCCGGTCCCCGTATTTTTTCACCTTGCCGAGGAATATGCGAGGTATGGTATCTTCTTTCACGGGTTTGCCACTCCTCTCATAACGGTTTCGTGATCCACGCCAAGATAGGCCTTCTGGACCTCAGGGTCCTTCTGGACTTCACCCGGTTTTCCTTCTGCGATTTTCCTGCCAAAGTCAAGCACGCATATGCGCTCCGAGATATCCATCACCACACCCATATCATGTTCAATCATCACAATAGTGGTTCCCAACTCCTCATGAACATCGAGAACAAACCGGGCAATGTCTTCGGTCTCTTCCAGGTTCATCCCGGCCATCGGTTCGTCTAAAAGGAGGATTTTGGGTTCCTGGGCCAGGGCCCGGCCTAATTCCACCCGCTTCTGCACCCCGTACGGCAGACTGGCGACCAGATGCTTCCGCCACTGTTCCATTTCCAGGAAATCAATAACCTCCTCCACCTTACGGCGGTGTCGGTTCTCCTCCCGGCTCCGGTAACCCATGACCGCATTTCTAAAAAAACCGTTCCTGTAAAGATTATGACGACCCAGAAGCATGTTGTCTATGACATTCATATGGGAAAACAATTCCACATTCTGGAATGTCCGGGCAATACCAAGTCTGGCAACCTGGTCCGGACGTTGCCCTGTAAATTCCTTCCCCCTAAAAAGGATCGTTCCTCTCTCAGGCCTGTAAAAACCGCTAATGCAGTTCAGAAGGGAGGTCTTCCCTGCTCCGTTCGGACCGATAACGGAATAGAGTTCTCCAGATTCCACAGAAAGGGACACCCTGTGCAGGGCCTCTATGCCCCCAAATGTGAGGGATATGTCCTTGATTTCTAATAATCCCATATTTCGTAGCCGCTAACAGTTTCCCCCGTATTATGTGCGGGGATCTCCGACAGGGTTTCCCGCTGGAAGCGGGACCCAAGGTTGCCATATTGCCTCACGACCGGGGAGTTATCACTCACGAAAGCCAGCGTTTTCTCCGTTTATAATGTTTCACCTCGGCAAAGCTCTTACGATCCTCGTCCTCTTTGATGCCGAGATAGAATTCCTTAACATCCTCATTCTGCATTAGCTTCCGGCTCGGACCGTCAAGAACAATCTTTCCATTCTCCATGATATAGCCGTATTCGGAGACGGCTAAGGCCATGAGGGCGTTCTGTTCCACAAGGAGGATTGAAACTCTTTCTTCACTGTTGATTCTTTTAATGATCTGGAATATCTCGTCCATCAGCATCGGGGCGAGCCCTAAAGAGGGTTCATCGAGCATCATTAATGAGGGACGGGCCATCAGGGCCCGCCCAATGACCAGCATTTGTTGTTCGCCCCCACTACAGAAGCCCGCCTGGAGTTTCAACCTCTCTCGAAGTATCGGGAAATAACTTAAGACTTTCTTATAGTCGCGCTCGACCTCCTTCTTGCCGTCACGACGGGTATGAGAACCCACCTTGATATTTTCCTCCACATTCAACTCCCCAAAAACCCTCCTTCCTTCAGGAACCTGCGTTATCCCAAGACGAACGATCTCCTGCGGGTCCATCTTGTGGATAGCATGGCCGTCAAATTCTATGGTCCCCTTCATGATCTCTCCGTCCTCGTAGTCTAAAAGGCCGGATATGGCCGTCAATGTAGTACTCTTGCCTGCGCCGTTTGCGCCTAAAAAGGCAATAACGCTACCGTCCGGCACATCCAGGGAGATGCCCCTTAACACTAAAATAATATCATTATATACTGCTTCGAGGTTGTTCACCTGCAACATGAAACTCAAGAGCTCCTTTCCAGGGTGGTCGCTTCTAATGGCATATACGCGACCTTATAACAATATTTCAAGATCTTCAACAGGAAAAGAAACGCATGAATGGACATAGCCAAACTGCGTATCCGACTTCCTGACAGGTACGCCTGCCGGCTGAAAAACTTTTCCGGACAGGATCTTTACCCTACACATACTGCATTCACCAGAGCGACAAAGCGATGGAATCAAGACGCCTTTTTTCTCCAAGGCAAGCATTAACGGCTCACCGGCTCGGGCTTCAATCGTGGGGCCGCCATCCACCTTTACCGCAAAGGCGTCATCTGCCTTTATCTCTTGTGGCCAGCCCGGATGATCGCATATATGGGCAGGTGCGCCATACACCTCTTTCCTTATCTTCCTTTTCGGAATGCCAAGTCTTTCCAGTTCGGGCACACAGAAATCGTACATCCCCTGGGGCCCGCAAAGGTAAAAGGTCTTTTCAGCAGCCTCTCCTATGATCTCCCTTATCAGGTCCCCGGTAATAAACCCCGTTGGTCCTTCGTATCCCTTCTTCTGAGGCTCTTCAATGACCGGCAAGTAATTAATATTTTCAAACCGGTCTGAAAGGGAACGCAGTTCATCATGAAAGATGGCGTCATTTAGGTTTTTGTTCCCATAGAAAAGATATACAGCCCGTTCCAGACCACACTCGACAATCTCACGAATCATACTCCGAAAAGGAGTAATACCACTTCCACCCGCAATACAGACCATGGTCCTGTCATGAAAGAGGGGATTATGATAGAAATTCCCAACGGGCCCGGAGCTCTCAAGCTCGTCCCCATTTTTTACTTCATCGAGCAGGTAGTTGGATACAAGCCCTTCCTCAACACGCCGTATTGTGATTTCATAGAAGCCGGTCTGATTGGGAGGAGAAGAGATGCTGTAGGGTCTGCTGGTACGTATCCCGCTGAGTTCCAGAAAAAGGGCGATGTACTGCCCTGCTAAAAAAGGCGGAAGGTAGCCGTTTCGAGAGACTAATCTCAACGTTTTTGTAGAGGAGGTTTCGTCAACGATCTCGGAGACACAGAGCTTCATCCGGGTGGGATGCAAAAGGTTGATCTGCTTATCCACTGAATCCCGATAGACCGCATAGTCTGTCCCGTATTTCCTGCTTGTTTCGATCTCTTCAACGATACTGTTATATCCGTCAAATTCCTCAAAAATCGGCTTTTTCATGGTCCCTCCCTAATTTGAATTGAGCTTTCTCAAAACGGACTTGGCTGCCGACATCCCGGCCTGTAGTGTGGGCTGAAACCCACAATCGCCGATCCATCCGCTGGCGAAATAGAGGCCTCCAATGGGAGAATAACGTCCCGGCTGAAAAAACATGGCGTCTTTGGTATATTGCTCAAACCCGTAAATCGCACCATTAGGATGCCCTAAATACCGCATGTGGGTCAAGGGCGTTGCCACCTCAACTTCTTCTATATGTTTCCTGACCTCCGGAAAGATCGCTTCGATCCGGCGTAACATGGATTCCGCGCATTGGTATTTTACCCTGTGATACTGTGACGGGGGTATGCGCATCCAGGGCTCGCCGTATTTCAGGGTAACAACGTTTGCCTGGCACGTTCCTGGAGGTGAAAAATCCGGGTCAGACACATCGTAGCAACTCAGAACCATGGTTTCGTCACTGATATCCACACGCCGCATAGGATTGAGTACCCTATCCGTGGCATCGACACCATCGAGCAGAAAGTTTGTTGTTTCAGTAATCCCCAACTCACCCGGCTCACAATCAAATCCTATAAACATGGTAAAGGCCGAGGGGCTGAGACTCCGACCCCCCATTTCCCTGAGGACCTCGTCGGGGACCTCTTCAGAGTCAATAAGCTGTGTATATGTGGTTACCTGCGATGCATTAGAGACCACATATTTCGTCTCTATATGATCACCATCTTCCGTTACTACACCCTGAACAGCACCGTTTTCCACTATTATCTTTTTCACCCCGCAATTGAAACGGGCAGTCCCCCCATGTGAAAGGAATTTATTTGTTATTGCATTGGAAAGGGCCTGAGAACCGCCCTTAATGTGAAACGGTTTGAATTCTATATAGACAAAAAAGAGCATGGCAAAATAGGCAAAGGATAAACGGTTAGGCGGTAACCCCAGATACCCCCAGTAAACGGACAGGAGGTTCTTCAACAGTGGATCGGAGAAAATATCATCCATCACCTCACTGGCGGGCTTGAAAGCGTACTTATAAAGAGCCGGATATTTCTCACGGGAAGGAGAAGGGTCTTTGAAAAAAAAAGCGGCTAACATCTCGTTGGCATATTTATAGGCCAGATCAAAGAACCTGTTAATGGCCTCTTTCTGGTGAGGGAATTTTTCCTCAAGCACGGAAATAACCTGGTTTCTGTCTGCCTTGAGTGCCAGTCTGAAGCCATCGGGCAGCCATACACTGAAGAGGTCTGACATTTCCACAAATTCCAGGTCATCAAGTACCCCGAGGCTGCCCAGGGACATCCTGAGGGGTCCTGGTTTTTCAGGCGTTCCCATTCCGCTGAGCTGGTGAAGCGCAACCTCAAACTCAAACCGACCTCTACAGAAGCTGGTGGCGCAACCTCCCGGAATATTGTGCCGTTCCAACAACAGGACATTGAGGCCTTTCCGTGCTAAGCCCGCCGATGCGGTAAGACCCCCGTTACCCGCACCGATCACTACTGCGTCATACTTTTCCATAACATCTCCTATCCCTCTTCCTTTTTGGCCCTCTCGATCTCCATTTCCCGCAGTTCTCTCCGCAGGACCTTACCTACAGTGCTTTTGGGGAGTTCATCCATGAACTCTACCATTTTGGGCACCTTATAAGCAGCCAGCTTTTTCTTGCAAAATGCGATCACCTCCTCTTCAGAAAGGGTCTCCCCCACTCTCGGGACAATAAACGCCTTAACCGTCTCGCCACGATAGCTATCAGGTATACCCACTGCGCAGGCTTCCTGTATCCTGGGATGCTCGTAAAGCACCTCATCAATATCCCTCGGATAGATATTGTAGCCACCCGCAATAATCATGTCCTTTTTCCGGTCTACGATAAAAAGATATCCCTCATCATCCATATAACCGATATCCCCGGTGTACAGCCACCCGTCCCGGATGGCATTTTCCGTCTCCTCGGGATTCTTGTAATACCCTTCTGTGACCTGGGGACCCTTGATGAGGATCTCACCCGATTCCCCGAGAGGAAGATCCTTTGTGCCGGTCTCCACGTCCACAATACGGCAGTCCGTATCCGGAACCGGGACACCCACACTTCCCACCTTGGTCTTTCCCCCCCACGGGTTGGCATGGGTGAGAACGGCGGTCTCCGTGAGGCCGTAACACTCCACGATACCCACCCCTACTGCCTCATCCCACTGGCGGACGGTCTCCACTGCCAGGGGGGCAGCGCCTGAAAGGCATCCCTTTACAAAAGAAAAATCGGTCTTGGGGAAGTCAGGATGGTTGAGGACACCCACAAAGATGGTCGGTACGCAGGGGAACCAGTCGGGCCTGTACTTTCGAGTCATTTCGAGGACAATTCCGGGTTCTGGACGCGGGATCAGAATGAATGTCAGGCCTCTGAAGATGGAGGTATTCATACCGGTCGTGAATCCTGCGATGTGAAAGACCGGAAAAGTGCCCAACATGCTGTCCTTACCATCCTCTGCATCGTGTATCCACGCCTTTAGCTGCTGAACACAGATACTGCAGTTTCTGTGGGTAAGCATCACCCCTTTGGATACACCTGTTGTGCCCCCGGTATAGAGAAGAGCGGCCAGGTCGTCGAATAGAACCTCTGCCTTCGGGGCGGTGGGGGGATACTTGTTGATGAGGTCCATAAAATCATGAACACCCTCGTTGGGGTCGCTCTTTCTATGCATCTTTTTCTTTACAACGGGGAATAGCTGCTTCTTTGGGAATGGGAGATAGTCACGGATATGACAGGCAATTATGGTCTCGATCCCGGTCTTTTCTTTTAATTTGAGCATTCTCGGTACTAAGAGATCAAGACTTATGGCCATCTTGGAGTCAGAGTCGTTCAACTGGTGCTCTAATTCACTCTCTGTATAGAGGGGATTGTTCATGACCACCACTGCGCCCAGACGGAATACGGCATAGGAGGCAATCACTACCTGTGGCATATTGGGAAGCAAGAGTGAGACCTTGTCCCCTTTCCTGATGCCAAGATCAGCCAAGGCCCCGGCAAAACGATTTACCAGTTCATCGAGTTCCCTGTAGGTGATCTTCTTACCCATCATGATTAGGGCAACCGTATCAGGGAACCTCTTTGCTGTCCTTTCCAGCGCTTCCGGCAAGGTGACTTCTTCGTAATCAACGCTGGGCGGGACTCCTTCGGCATAGGCTTTGTGCCAGATTCTCTCTTCCATAGGCTTCCTCCCTTCTAAGTACCTCAAGTGAACTGAAATTATGGAAATTCCTTAATATCTAAGCCTTTGGCGTTTGAAAAGAAGTTATAAAGACCAAAAGGATCATCTTTGGATTTTGATTCCCGAAAAACGTTTCGAATTTTCAGGTATCCCTAAATGTTGAACTCCCTTTTCTACACGGTTTTTGGAAATAACTTTAACCGGTCAACCTTTAAGCGCTAACTCCAATTTTAGGCATTTTAGCTCACTTTAGGCACTTATCTACTCCGTAACTTCTTCATGAGTTCCCCAATGATAATAAGTTTCTGGATCTGGTTGGTGCCTGCACCGAATTCGATCCCTTTTACATCACGGTACATCCTCTCAATGGGGAACTCTCTGATAAACCCATATCCCCCAAAGATCTGCACGGCCTTTCCCACGGCCTCCACACCTACTTCCGCGCAGAAAAGCTTTGCATAGGATGCCTCAAGCCTGACCCTTTTTCCGGAGTCGGCCATTGATGCGGCCCAGTAGGCCAGAATCCTCCCTGCCTGAATCCTGGTCGCCATATCCGCTAACATATCCTGAATCATCTGGAAGCTGACGATGGGCGCCCCGAACTGAACCCGCTCCGAGGCGTACTTGAATGCCAGATCAAAGGCCCCCTGGGCCACTCCGATGGGGGCGATGGAATAAATGATCCTCTCCCGGTCAAGACCGCTCATCAGGACCCTGACCCCTTTGTTCTCTTCTCCCAAGAGATTTTCTGCCGGGACTTCACAATCTTCAAAGATCAACTCACCCGTAGGAGAACCCCGCACACCCATCTTTTTCAGGGTCTTTCCTGTAGAAAACCCGGGGAATCCCTTCTCCACAATAAAGGCGGATATCCCGTTCTGACCGGCCTCAGGATCGGTCTTGGCATATACGACTACCACGTCGGCTAAGGGCCCGTTCGTAATAAACATCTTGGTGCCGTTTAGGATATACCTGTCCCCTTTTCTTTCTGCCCGGGTCCTGAGGGAGAGCGCGTCAGACCCGGCCTCTGGTTCGGTGATGGCCAGGGCTCCTACCTTCTTTCCCTGGATGAGGTCGGGCAGGTACTTGCGTCTCTGAGCCTCATTACCATTTCTGTAAATATTCTCGGTACAGAGAATCGCGTGGGCCCCATATGTGTTACCGGTTGAAACGCATCCCCTCATTATTTCTTCCATTACAAGAACGCAGGAAAAAAAATCTGTGCCGCTTCCACCATACTCTTCGGGGATCGGCATCCCGAATAGACCCATTTCGGCCATCGCCTTAAAGTTTTCTTCGGGGAACCTCTCCTCTTCATCTATCTCCCCAGCAAGAGGAATAATATCCTTCTCCACGAACTTAGCAACCGTCTCTTTCAACATCCTCTGTTCTTCTGTAAGCTCGAAGTTCATCAGGGTCCTCCTATGTCATACACCATCAATATTCGTCATCTTCTTCTTCATCCTCGTCCGGCAAGAACCTGCTTATAAAATCCGTATTGAAATCGCCCGCCCGGAACTGAGAATCATCCATGACCTTGAGATAAAGCGGAATGGTGGTTTTAACCGGTTCTATCTTGAATTCTTCAAGGGCCCTCCTCATAATGCGAATGGCCCCGTTCCTTGTCAGGTCGTAGGAAATGAGTTTGGCGATCAGGGAGTCATAGAATATGGGGAGTTCGTAGCCCTGGTAGAGATGTGTGTCTAACCTGACGCCAAAACCTCCGGGGGGATGATATTCTTCTATTGTCCCGGGCGATGGAGCGAAATTTCTGTCCGGATCTTCCGCATTAATCCGGCATTCAATGGCCCAGCCTCTCTTGTTGAGATCATCGAAACAATATTCAAGATTTTCACCCGATGCCAGCCGTATCTGTTCTTTTATCAGATCTATACCGGTTGTCATTTCCGTGACCGGGTGTTCAACCTGTATCCGGGCGTTGATCTCCATGAAATAGAAATTGTTGCTTCCATCTACCAGAAACTCCACAGTGCCCGCATTGAAGTAGTTCACTGCCCTTGCCGCAGCCACGGCTGCGTTTCCCATGGTCTCCCTCATTTGGGCCGATAGCGCGGGAGATGGCGATTCTTCGATAAGCTTCTGGAATCGTCTTTGAATAGTGCACTCCCGCTCACCTAAATGAACAACCTTGCCGGAACTGTCCGCTAAGATCTGGAATTCTATATGCCTCGGATCCACAATAAATTTTTCGATATATAGTTCATCTCTTCCGAAGGAGGCGCGAGCCTCCATCTTTGCCACGGGGAATTCTTCGAGGAGAATATCTTGATCCTCGCAAATCCTGATGCCCCGCCCTCCGCCTCCCCCTGAAGCCTTGACCATAACGGGATAACCGATCTCCCTGGACAGTCCAACGGCTTCCTCAACGTCAGTTACCCCACCGGAACTGCTCGGAATAACACGGACACCCACCTCCTTCATTATGTTCTTAGCCGTGATCTTGTCACCTGCCAATTGCAGGTTTTCAGGTGTGGGACCGATAAAGACCAAGCCAGAGTCTTCACACGCCCTGGCAAATTCCTCGCTTTCCGCCAAGTATCCGTATCCGGGATGAACAGCGTCAGATCCAGTCTCTCTTGCGGCCTTCAAAATATTCCCTATATTCAGGTAACTTTTTCCGCTGATTGGCGGGCCTATGCATATGCTTTCATCAGCAAGTGAGAGATGAAGAGATGCCTCATCTGCCTCTGAATAGACCGCGACTGTCTTGATCTCTAATTCCCTGCAGGCCCGAATAACCCGGAGTGCAATTTCACCCCTGTTTGCAACGAGTATTTTTGAGAACATGATTTAACCTTATGGTAACCGTTCACGGGTTCAAAGGTTTCCCGCTTAAAGCGGGATTCAGGGTTGACCAAAAACCTAAGCCGATACAATCCCGAACCACTTAACGCTTACCCTTTCTCTAAAACAAACATGAGATCATTATCCTTCAGAGGGGTCTCATCCTCGGCAATTATCTCTACGATCTTGCCGTTGGCCGGGGACTTGACCTTCTGGAATACCTTCATTGTCTCCAAAAGTGCCAGCACCTGTTTCTTTTTGACCGTATCCCCCACTGCCACATATGGCGGCTGGTCCGGAGACGGTCTCATGTAAAACACGCCGGACATGGGGGCTCTCACCTCAAGCTTTTTAGTGCTATTGTCGGATGCGTCCATTTATTTCTTCTTCTCCTCTTCTTATTCTCAATCGTGTGTCATGTGGATCCAGCAGGAATTACTCACGCAGAGCGCAGGCCAAGAATCTCGCGGGCTTCAGCCGGGCCCGCAATCTCCCGCCCCACTTCACGAACTATATCTGCTAAGGCCTCCACAAGCTCTCCGTTGTTCTTGGCCTTTTCACTATTAGGCAGATAAAAGGTGTCCTCAAGACCGGTCCTTACATTCCCTCCGAGTTCCACGCATTTGCGGTGAAGATCCCATATCTCTTTCCGTCCCACGGCGATAACCTGATAATGGGTGCCATCGATCATCTCCTCAACAAGGAGCGGGAGCCACTCGGGTTTAGCGGGCATGCCGCTTGCGACACCCATCACGCAGGAGATATGGGGGTCTCCTTCAAACATCCCGTTCCGCTTGAAAAGACCGACGCTCCGCACAATCCCGGAGTCAAAACACTCAAACTCTGGCACGACCCCGTTAGCCGTCATGACGTCAAGAAACTGTTTGACCTTTTCCACCGGATTGTCAAAGAGCGTCGGGGGCCACGCCCATGACCCATCGCTCCTCATTTTGAGATAGTTTAGCGAACCGGCATTGCATGCAGCCATTTCAGGTTTAAATTTTTCAAGACAGGCCACGGGACCTGAGATGTCAGGACCTACCACTCCCGTGCTCATGCATATGATGATTTCCGGCACACGGTCTTTTATGGCCTCAAGGATATCTCCCACCGTATCAAGATCCCATGTGGGCAAGTGTCCCATCCCTTCTCCCTGGTTCCTGAAATGACAGTGGACAATAGTGGCGCCGGCATTAAATGCCTGTTCCGCATGGTCAGCCATCTCCTCAGGCGTGACAGGCACATTATGGATCGCCGGATCAGTAAGCAGCCCTGTCAGAGCACAGGTTATAACAGTCTTTGCACGCATCTTATCCCCCTTTGATAATTGAATATTAACAATCCCTATATCGGTGACGTACTATGATTTTTTGCCCTTTTGGGGAGCTCCTCTTCCTTGTTCTCTGTTATCTCCAGGGCCTCGATGATCTTTTTGCGTGTATCTTTGGGGAGGATGATTTCATCTACAATCTGAGAGGTCCATGTGCGACCCACTTCAAAGGCATCCACCTTTTCCCTGGACCTCCCCAGGTAGGACTCGTAGGCGTCTTCCTCGATCCCTTTCCCGTAAGCCTGCCGGTAATCTAATTGAGAGGCCTCAACCGCAAACCGGGCTATGGGCCAGGCATAGACAAGATCGGCGCCCATGCTTTTGAGACCTCCCATAATCATGCTCCCTGCGTCGGCATAGGCCTCCCGCAGGACCACGCTTATCTTGGGCACCGTGGCAGTGGCGTAGACGTCGGAGATCTTGCCCACATGTCTGATCAGACCCCTTGCCTCATCTGACTCTCCGGGCACCACTGGGGGGGTATCCACCAGATTCACCAGGGGGATATTATAGGCATCAAGGGCCTGCAGAAATCGGTAATATTTGTCACAGGAATCCGGGTTCAGGATGCTGCCCGGATAGAGGGGATTATTGGCCACCAGTCCCACAACCTGTCCGTTAAACCGGCAAAAACAGGTGATCAGATTCTTGGCATACTCATCCTTGATCTCAAAGTATTCTCCGTCATCCACGATATGCCCGATGACATCATGCATGTCGTAGGTCTTGTCATACTTGTCGGGAACAAGATCGGCCAAGGCTTCCACTTCCCGGTCAGGATCGTCGGTCCGTGCCCAACGGGGAGGGGCTTCCCTGAAACTCTGGGGGAGGTAGCTGAGCAGTCGTCTGCATTGATGGATTGATTCCTCATCCGTATCCCCCACAAGGTCACAGCTTCCACTGAGCTGCATGTGATAATCCGCGCCCCCAACGTTCTTATCAATGACTTCGGATGTGGCAGCCTGGGTCTGCCTGGGGCCTCCCAGCCACATGTTGCCGGAGTTTCTGCTGATGATCAGGAAGTCGCAAAGGGCCGGAATATATGCCCCTCCGGCAATACAGGGACCCATGAGCACGGTGATCTGAGGAATAACGCCGGAATACACGGACTGTATCCTGAACTGCCATTCTATGCCGGCCATGGGGACGTCCCTGTACCCGAGCCTGCCCCCTGAGGAGTCAAGAAGGATTACATAGGGGATCCTCCACATGGCGGCCATTTCGAGCGGCCTGGAAAATTTTAGCATATGCTGAGCTCCTACAGATCCGCCCAAGACCGTAAAGTCGCTCGCGTGAACCATGATCATACGGCCGTTGACCTTGGCCGTGCCGACCACTGCACCGTCGCAGGGGGCCTCCGGTATCTGCCCGTCAATACGCATGCTGGTGGTGCCTACGGAGGAGCCTAATTCCTTAAAGGTCCCAGAGTCAATCAGGGCCTCAATCCTCTCACGGGCCGAGAGCTTGCCACGCTTATGCTGTCTTTCCATATGCTTGGCGCCTCCGCCCTGGAGGTTTTTCTCCTGGATCTCATGATATCTCTTAACGGCCTCTTCCATTCTCTTGCCCATTATTGCATTACCTCCATTCTCGGACAGTCTCCTAAGCAGGTTTGATATAACGCCTCTTCTCCGGCATCTTTTCCCTCTTGTTCAGCGTTGCGTGAAGGGCCTTGACAATCCTGGAACGGGTCTCTCTCGGGTCGATCACCTCATTGACCGTGTACCAGGTTGTGTAGAGCTTGCCAAAGGTCATGACGCTGAACTCCTTCTTCAGGATATTCAGGAAGAAGTTGTAGACATCATCGTAATTGCCATCCTCCTTTGCCTTGGCTAACTGCTTGTGGAACACCGCTGGAACAATCATCTCCGGTCCTGTGGGTGCGAATTCGGTGGTGGGCCAGGCGTAAATAAAGTCGGGTCCCATCTTGCTGCAGCCCATAACAATATTAGACCCGCCGTATGATCGTCTCAGTACGATGCTCACCTTGGGATTGGTCAGGTGTGAGTACCCGTGCAGGTTCTTGGCCCCGTGTCTGATGACCCCCATCCGTTCCCATTTGTCCCCAGGGGGAAACGCGGTGGTGTCGGAAATGGTCACAAGGGGGATGTTGAACGCGTCTAAAAACATAAGGAACCGGTCGTACTTGTCCGAGGAATCGGGCTCCATGATGCCGCTCATCTCGTCCGGGTTGCTGGCGGCGATGCCTGCAACCAAACCGTCAAACCGGGCAAAACCTACGATCATGTTGGGAGCGAAGTCCTCCTGTATCTCAAAAAACTCCCCGCTATCCACGATCAGGTCGATGACCTCGTGCATGTCATAGGTAAACTTGGGATTTTCGGGCATAATATCCAGCAGGGCCTCCTCCCCCCTTTCCGGATCATCCCCGGTCTCCAACGCCTCGGGTCTTTCCCAGCAGTTCTGGGGCATGAATTGAAGGATCTCCTTAGCCATGTTGATGGCCTCCTGGTCGCTTTCCGCCACCAGATCGCATTGGCCGCTCTTTTCCATGTGGAACTCGGCAGAGCCCGCGTCATCCGATTCAATCTCTCCTCCCATCCACAAGAACCCGGTATTCGCGTTCATGATCAGGAAATCGGACAGAACGGGAACCTGGGCCAACGGTCCTGTGCAAGGCCCCAGGACGAGGGCTATCCGGGGAATCACCCCGGAATAGAGGCAATAGTCCCTGACCAGGGAGCCCATACCATGCAACCCGACAAAACCATTCCTGAAATCAAGTCTGGAGCCGGCCGAGTCAAAGATACCGATGATGGGGACCTGCTCCTGTCCCGCCATCCGGATCAGTTCGGCGATCTTCCACACTCCCTGGTCTCCAATGGCGCCGGACATTACGGTAAAGTCAAGGGAGTATACCATGACCTGTCTTCCCTTCACTTTAGCCAGGCCCATCACGACACCATCAGCCGGGCTGGGTCTACCCCCTCCATCCGCAGGAAGCTTGAACTCCCTTACAACAGAGCCAAGTTCCTCGAATGTTCCGGGATCGGCCAACAGATCAATCCTCTCTCTCGCAGTCAGCTTCCCCAATTTGTGCTGAAGCTCAACCCGCTTTTCGCCGCCGGCAGCGACGTTCTCTTCGCGAACCTTGACAAGCTTCTCAAGATAACCGTCCATCCATTTTCCCATGCTGCAAATCTCCCTGTGACAGACCTCGTTAAGTTGTTAAGTAGTTGAGTCGTTGACAGCTTTCTGTTCAATCCCTTTAAAAACAAATTCATATAGCTTCTCTGTCAGATCATCAGGGGATATCTTTCGGCCGAAGACCACTCTGGTAAGACACACATTTTCGATCGACCCGAGGATAGCCTGCCTCAAAAGAACAGGCGGAATATCATCCCTGATTTCCTTTGCCTGTATCCCCTCCTCGATAATTTTCAGCAGGATCTCGGTGTATTTTCTGACCAGCTTGTATGTCTCACTGGTGTAGTAGTCAGAAAAACTCCGGACATCCAAGAGGAGGATCTTGGCAAAAACTCTGTCGGTCGCATAAACGTTGATGTGCGACCAGATCAGTTTTCTCAACTTGTTCAAGGCCCCCTCAATGCCCTTCAAATCCCGTTCAAACTGGACATCATAATGTTTAAGATACTCACTGAGAAGCTGGTATAAAAGGTCCCTCTTGTCCTTAAAGTACTTATAGATAAGCGCTTCAGTAACCCCGGCGGTTTTAGCGATCTCCGCCGTGGTTATGGCGCCGAAGTCCTTTTTCTCAAGTAATACCCTCAAGGCATCAGCAATCTTTATACGACCCGGAGGCCAGGATTTTGCTTCCGCCATAAGTCATTTCCCTCGCGATTTCAGAAACAGATTCACCATCTTTTTGTGTTCAGTACTCTGGAGCATCACCGATTGGTGTGCGGCCTCCCACGCAAGGGCCTCTTTCAAGGACATGTCCAGGCTGCCTTCAAGAGACTCCTTGATCAAGGAGAGGGACGCGGGAGGTTTCGCCACAAGGGTTCCGGTCAGTGAATTCACTTCCCGGTCCAGGTCTTCATCCGGCACTGATTTGTATATCAGGCCAATGGTCTCAGCCTTTTTTCCGTCTATGAATTCTCCTAAAAGAGCGATCTCCCTGGCCTTCACGAGGCCTACGAGTCGGGGAAGGAAGAATGTTGCCCCGCCATCAAGGACGGCACCGATATGTACGAAGTTCAGGCAGAATTTTGCATTCCGGGCGGCCAGAACAAAGTCTCCTGCCAGTGCAAGGCTGCTCCCTCCGCCAAAGGCTGCTCCTCTGACCTTTGTGACAAGCGGCTGAGGCATCTCTCTCATCAGACGTACAAGTTTTCCAAAATTCTTCATGCCAGCCAACCATTCCGGGGCCGAAAGATTGTCGGTGAAGAGGGAAACATCGGCGCCGGATGAGAAATTGTCTCCTGCTCCCTCAAGGACGACCACACGGATCTCCTCATCCCTGGAGATCTGTTCAAGGGTCTTTGTCAGTTCCTCGACGATCTCTGCATTGAGGGCGTTCATGATCCGGGGCCGGTTCATCAGCACGGTACAAGCCTTATCCTCTTTTTTAACCAATACCAAGTCCTCAGACATCGATTTCCCTCTTTTCTGAAACTACCCTTCCCCAACCCGCGGAGTTTAAAACAACTATTCAAAAATGCCTATGATGATAAGGTTAGGAATCCTTACCCAGCATGCGATTTAGTTCCAAATTGTACTGTTTTTATGAGTTAGTAAACGTCACTCATTTTGTCAAGCTTTTTTGGTCCAGCCTAAAGAATAATGATTCAGGGTTGCTATCCCGTTGACAGTAACGGGCCCTTTTTCGTATGATACAAAAATCGAAAAGTGAAATTTCACACTTAAGTTAAATCAATTACCAAACGAGGAGGCTGACTATGGCTAACCTGATTTTGGATGAACGAGACCAGCAATTTGTGCTCTACGAGATGCTTGAGGTGGAAAAACTATTTGAAAGACCGATGTTTGCCGAGTTTTCAAAGGATATGCTCGACATGATCCTGACCGAGGCCCGGAAGTTCGCCGTAAATGAGATATTCCCGACACTCGTTGAAGGAGACAGGGAGGGTTGCAGGCTCGAAAACGGGCAGGTGTATGTTCCAAAGGCCTTTCGCAGATGCTACAAGCTCTATTGCGAGGGGGGCTGGGGGGCCATGGGTTACTCGCCTGAGGCGGGGGGACAAGGTCTGCCTCATGTGGTGTCCACAGCAGCAAAGGACTGGTTTATCCATAATTTCGCCTTTTTTGCATATCCCGGGCTCAGTGAGGGCGCTGCTCGCCTCATTGAGACCTATGGAACAGACGGGCAGAAGAGGAAATATCTCGAAAAAATGGTGGCCGGTGAGTGGGGGGGCACCATGTGTCTCACCGAGCCAAACGCGGGAACTGATGTGGGTAATTCAAGTACGAAAGCCGTGCGTCAACCGGATGGCACCTACAGGATACAGGGGACAAAGATATTCATCTCCTCGGGAGACCATGATCTCACCGAAAATATCATACATCCTCTCCTTGCGCGCATAGAAGGAGATCCTCCAGGGACTAAAGGGATATCCATATTCCTTGTGCCCAAGTATTTGGTCAACGATGACGGTAGCGTAGGGAGCCGCAACGACTATGAGGTGGCCAAGATCGAAGAGAAAATGGGGATACATGGTAGTGCCACCTGTCTATTGAACTTCGGAGATAATGGCGACTGCTATGCAGAGCTATTGGGGGAAGAGCGTCAGGGCATGAAGATTATGTTCCAGATGATGAACGAGGCGCGCATCGGTGTGGGGATGCAGGGGGTGTCAAGCGCGTCCATAGCATATCTTCACGCGCTCCAGTATGCAAAGGAGAGGGTGCAGGGGTCAGCCATCACCGATTTCAAAAACCCGAAAGCCCCGCGGGTACCTATTATAAAACATCCCGATGTGAGGCGGATGCTCCTCTGGATGAAGTCCAATGTGGAAAGCATGCGGGCGCTCATCTATTATACTGCCCTTTGCGGGGACAGGGCCGCGACTGAAGAGGACGTTACCAAAAAAGAGAAATGGAAAGGACTCCTTGAAGTGCTCACCCCCATATGCAAGGCTTACAACTCAGATATTGGCTTCAGGGTAACCGAGACCGCGATCCAGGTATATGGAGGATACGGTTACTGCGCAGAGTATCCTGTGGAGCAGTTCATGCGAGATGAGAAGATTGCATCCATCTATGAAGGCGCCAACGGCATACAGGCCCTCGATCTCGTGGGTCGCAAGCTTGCCCAGAAAAACGGAGCCTATTTCATGCACCTGATAGGGGAGATGAACGCAACCATTGCCAAGTACAGGGACATCCCCGATCTAAATGATCTTGCAACCGATGTCCAGAATGCGGTCAGCGTCTTAGGCGACACCGGGTTCTTTTTTGCCCAATGCGCCGGTGAAGGAAATTTTCTGCTTCCAGTAAATAATGCATATCCGTTCCTGATGATGATGGGGAAAGTAGTAGCGGGGTGGCTCCTGCTTTGGGAGGCCGGTATCGCAAGGGAGAAGCTCGACGCCTTAAGTAAGGAAAAGGGCACGGATCCATCCGACCGGGACAAGTGGGAAGCATTTATCAAGGAGAGTAAAGACGCCTCGTTCTACTCGGGCAAGATCTTTAGTGCAAAATACTTCATCAAAAACGTCCTTCCTGAAGTGGAAGCCGCAGCGAGAGGAATAAAGAGCAAAGACATGTCGGTCATGGAGATTGCTGAGGAGAGCTTTGCATCACAGGTGTAGAGGTTTAGGGTTCAGAGGTTTGAAACTCTTCTATCAAGCCTCTGATCCCTCCCCGGCCGAGAAGCCCAGACGCCTTCCTAATTCATTGAATAGTCTGGAAATATGAGGATCAAGACCTTGCGTAAAGTCTGGATTCTTATAGAGCTCGTAAAACATATTCTGGCACTCCCACAGATCCGGCTTCAGGTTCAGATCATCCGCCAGGTTTAAGAATTTAATAACGTTCTTAATCAAAATCCGGTCAGGAGCCGAGGCCACGCGGTTCATCTCCCGGGCAAGATAATCCTGAGACTTCTCTCTGATCCTCTGGTCATTCAAGACCATTTTCAGAGATTTCGCCTGAGCAGTCAGATCATTGAGCCTCGTCCATTCTGCCGGTAGTTTCTCTTCGTCCGGAGAAAAAAGCCTGTCCAGTTCATCCTCTAACAAGATGGGCAAAACGTCCTCCGGGATTTCAGGGACCGGTTCCCGTGTCTCCCCACGGAAAGAAAAAACATCCTCAAAAAGGGCATCATGGTTACGGATATAATCTTTATCCAGACGATTAAGACTCAAGGCCAGGCCTTCCATAAAGATTTTGAGTGTGTCCGGGATGAGATCCTCAGTTCCGTATCTCCTGACCCAGGCCACATAAGTAGAAAAAATATCCTCTGCCTTTTTTAGAGACACTGTCAGAGTCTGTCGTATCTCATCGGCTGTTTTTTCAAGATCAAACCCTTCGACTCCTTTTCCCACAAGGCAGGTCAATTTTCCGATTTCTCCTCGCAAAGCCAAGTATACCTTCATAAACTTTCGGCCTGTCCCGGTCTCTATCACCTCTGCCTGACCCAATATGGACTGTGCCTTTCCTCCTGTCAAACGCAGCTCAGATAGAGGACGAACCGTTTCGGAAAAAAGGCCCCCTGTCCGGGAAACACCCTCGGCCAGACCGGCAAGGGCATAGTGGGCAATTTGACGGGAGGGGTCGATCCGGGTCGGCCTGACCTGGGTATCATATACGTGCTTTCCGTTCCGGTAACCAGGATCATTACTCCTGGCTCTGGAAAGATATTCAATAAGCCCTGCTTCCAGATTCTTGTCCGCCCATGGCTGCGCCAATTCTACTGCCCTGGCAGCATACTTGAGCACCTGTACAGGCTCAAGACCGGAAATATCGTCAAAGAACCAGCCGCAACTGGTAAACATGTAAAGGGCCATCCGCTGAACTTCTAAGAGCAGAAATGCCTCGATCCGTTCTTCAGATCCAAGGGATCCTGCGCCATGGCGTTGGATGAAACACTCCCGCCCTTGAGCCGTGGAATTGAGAAAGAGAGTAATGTATTCATCCCTGGCCTTCCAGAGGTCCTTTAAAAGCCGCCCTCCCCTTTCCTCAAAAACGCCTCTCAGCTCGTCGGCCAACCAGTCAAGACCTTCCCTCAAGGGGGCCCGCCATGCCTGATTCCATTCCGGGGTCTGGCTGACACTACACCCGCAGTCTGCGCGCCACCTCTCCACACCATGAGCGCAACTCCAGGAGCTGTTTTCGACAATCCTTACCTCATCCTGCGGAGGAAAATTTTCAAGAAATAGCGCGTAGTTTGTAAGTTCGATCTCTCCTCCCTGTTCTAAGTGATGGAAAAGCCAGGACAGGGCAAGATCACCGAATTTGAAATGATGACCGTAGGACTCCCCGTCAGTGGCTAAACTGACCAACTCCGTTCCATCATTATACGTCCCGAATGCCTCTTCAATGCGAGCAAGGAGATCTTCGCCCGATGCTAAGAGCTTTTCATAAGCCACGGCCCTTGAAACCGGGCCGTCGTAAAAAAAGACGTCAATAAAAGGCCTGCCCCCCCTGCCTAATAATACCCGGTAAGACCGGGTAGGGTTGATCCGCCCTCCTGTTACATCCTGCCACGATTTGTCCTTGGCAGATCCTATTAAGGGACGAACGGATTGGGCCTGTGTCGGGGCTAAGATGGTGAACTTTACGCCCTCTTCCGCCATCAGGATCAAAGTCTCCGTATCCACTGCCGTCTCACTCAGCCACATCCCTTCTGCAGGACGTCCAAAGCGGTGTCTGAAATCGGCAAGGCCCCACCGGATCTGCGTCAGTTTGTCCCTCCTGGTAGCGAGGGGCATGATAATATGGTTGTACACCTGGGCCAAGGCATTTCCATGCCCCTTAAAACGCTCCCGGCTCAACCGGTCAGCATCTAAGATCTGACCATATATCCATGGATGCGCCTTCTCCAACCACGAGAGAAGGGTCGGCCCGAAATCAAAGCTCATATATTCATAATTGTTGATCAGTTTCAGGATATGCCTATGCTCACCGTGCAGCCGGGCACGCGTATTGGGTCCGTAACATTCGCGGGTGATGCGTTCATTCCAGTCGTGGTAAGGAGATGCCGATGCCTGGTATTCTATCGCATTCAGCCATGGATTCTCACGGGGTGGTTGATAGAAATGCCCGTGGATGCAGAGATATTTGTCAGTCACTTTTTTGCTAAACCTTCTGTACCGCAATCTTACCCCTGTCAAAGGCCTCTAAATTCTGAGCCAACCGACCAGAGGAAAGGAGCCCCCCGATGGCCTGCTCAAACCCCTGACGGTCGATCTGCAATATTTCAAAGGTGGAAAGCGCGCCCAACATTACCATGTTGGAAAATATGGGGTCACCCATCTCTAAGGCGATCTCGGTTGCGTTAAGTTCCCAAACCCCTTTGCTCAGTTCCCCAATCCTGCGAAGGACTTCCTGCACATCCGGGTAGGGCGTCTGGCCTGATATTATCTCAATGGGATGGATGGGCCGAGTGTTGATAAGAGAAACCACCGATGGGTTGCCGTATTGCCCCAATATTCTGAGCCCCTCCACAGGTTCCAAGGCCATAAGCAGGTCGCATTGCCCTTCAGGGATCAGGGGCGAGAACTGGTCTTTGGCAGAAATCCGAAGGTGACTCATCACTGCTCCCCCTCGCTGGGAGGCCCCATAGGTCTCCCCAATGGTTATGATGTACCCCTTTTGAAGAAGTATCCGCCCCAATACCTGAGAGGCTATAACGTTCCCCTGTCCGCCGACTCCACCGATAATTACGTTGAAAGGGTCTTTTTGGAAATCCACTTAAACCACCTCCTTTCGGATTGCCGAAGAGGGGCAAATCTCGGCGCAGACCCCGCATCCGGTGCAGATGGCCTCATCAATTTGGGCTCTCCCGGCAATCGTGTCCCATATCAGACCGGGGCACTTAAAGACCCGGGTGCAGAGTCGGTTGCAGCCACATCTTTCCCCGAGACAGAGATCCTGATCCACTTCCATGTTGAACAATTTTTTTTGAGTTCGGCCACGAACCAGGGCGCATTCACGCCTGAGAATCAAGACCTTAACCCCATCTACGTCCTGAAGCAGTCTAAGGAGAGTCTCAGTAGTAGCCTCCACCTCAAAGGGATCTCCCACCTCTACCTGGGCCCCCAAGGCCTTGCATATGACCTCGAGATCCAGGATAGGCGCCTCATGCCCGGTGGCGGTTTTGCCCGTCCCCGGGTGGGGCTGAAAGCCGGTCATGGCCGTGGCGCTGTTGTCTAAAAGTAAGAGCAGTAGATTTGATTTGTTATAGCTGGCATTGGCAAGGGCAGGCATGACCGCATGGTAAAAGGTCGAGTCACCGGAGACTGCGATTACCGGCTGATCAAGGCCAAAGGCGTTGAGCTGGCCGAATCCCCCGGCAAGACCTGTGCCTGAGCCCATGGCGTGAAGGGTTTTCATCTGGCTAAATCCTGATGGGCCTATGCCAAGCGAATAGCAGCCGATATCCCCCGCCACGAAACCGTTCCGGCCATCTAAGGCCAGGGCATTCTTGATCGCCCAGTAGGTCGCCCGGTGAGGACATCCGGCGCAGAAGCCGAGTGGCCGTTCCGGTACAAGCTGGCCTGAAATCTCCCTGGCACGGAGGGCATATTCAGCAGGTTGCGGCTCATAAAATACCTGCAGGAGATCCTGCAATGTTGAGATAACAATATCCGGGTTAAGCTCACCGATGTCCGGAAGGGTGCCGTTGGCCTTTCCTAAAAAGCGCTTGAGACCCAGATCAACGCAATGCTGGGCAAAAAGCTCTTTTACATTATCCTCCAAAAAGGGGTTCACCTCCTCTATAAAGAGGACTTGGCCTGCTTTACTGAGGTGATTAAGCACCATCCGCTCAGGCAACGGCCAGGTTGTACCCAACTTGAGGATACCCACTCTTTCGTTCAGGTCCAGATTTGCCACCGCCTCGAGGCTGTACATCCAGCCGCTCCCACAGGTAATGATCAGAAGCTCGGGCTTTTCAGGTCCGCGAAAAAAATTAAAGGGGGAGGTCTCGAACACCTGGCCAGCACGTCCAAGCTTCTCTCGGAGGAGCTTGTGATTGGCCACCACGGGCAGGGCGATTCGGGGTCTTGATGTATCGAACTGGGGCTTTTTCGTCACGCGAGGGAGTTCGTCGAGAAGGACATTCCCCCGGGCATGGGATACGCGGGTGACGGTCCGGACCAGGACAGGGAGACCCAGGTCTTCGGATAGATCGAAGGCCCATTTGGTCATCGCCTTGGCCTCCTGAAATGTTGCCGGCTCCAGAAGAGGGAGATCTCCTAATTTGGCAAAGGGACGGGAGTCCTCCTCGTTGCTGGATGAAAGGGCCCCGGGATCATCTGCCACTATTAGGACAAGACCGCCCTCACATCCTGTGAGATTGAGGTTGAGCAGGAAGTCAGAGGCCACGTTGAGGCCGTTTTGTTTCATGGCACAGACTCCCCTCAGACCTGCAAAAGAAGCGGCCGTTGCCACTTCCAAGGCAACTTTTTCATTGACCGACCACTCCACATGAAGCCCGAATTCATCCGCCACTCTGGAGAGTGAACCGGTGATTTCAGACGAAGGATTTCCCGGGTAGGCGGCACAGACCTTTACGCCCGCCTCAAGGGCCCCGCGTGCAATGGCCTCGTTTCCCATTAGAAGGACGGTTTGTCCGGGCGTGTCTTGGGCAATAATACTCATCACGAGGCCTCCTTGGATTCGGGTTGTATCTGCTGAATTAACTCCGGAGAGAGGGTAAGATATCCGTCCTCAAGCTCCCCCCGATCGTTAATGGTATCGATGGCTCGTCGTTTTTTCAAGAGCGATGCCTCCTTGAGATGACTCAGTTTGTCCACGGGCAGGGGCCGCGACTCGATCACTCCTTGAACCTCAGCCCGTTTGACAAGTTCCTCGCCCCTCTCTGTGCGGACAAGCACTGTATTCCACCCTTCCTCTCCTTCTACTGTCCCAACAGAGATATCGGAAAACTCAGATGTCATGTCAGGGCAAACATGGCAGCCGGGACGGATAAAGCTACGGATCTCGTCTAAAGGTATATCGTGCAATTCGTCCCCAGCAGTTATTTTCATTAGTTTCTCCGGGGGAGGGGTGATGTCGACTTTGCCAATGGGCCTGCCTCCAAAACGTTCCCGGAGGAAAGCCATAAAGGATTCATGGTCAAGTGCCCAGGTGCAAAACAGCCCGATGACCAGATCCACACGATCAATGGGGGTACGCATATCTAAGGAAGAAGTTCTCATCTTGGCCAAGGCGAGAACCATGCAGGGGAGACCCACAACACCGATCCGCTCATCCCCGGTCCAGGGTCCCCTGTTCAAGACCTCCAGGGTGGGACCGGACGTGTAGATAGAGCCGGCGCAGGTCATGATATCCTCTCTACTCCTAACAATGTGTCCCTTAGGAAGCAAGTTCACCTCCCTCCCTGTGAGAACAGCGGCATCGATGAATCCCTCTTTGATGGCGAAATCGGTCAGCGCAGAGACCACTCCGCCGTTCTGGACCTTGCCGGCCCAGATAGAATCACGAGCCCGGGCCATCAAGACGCTGCGGATTTTCCCTATTTCGATCTCCTTATAAGGACTACCGAAAAGTTTTCGGTGAAGCTCATCCAGATCCACCTTGCCCCGGGGACAGTAATCAAAGCAGCGGCCCTCACCAAGATCGCATTCGTCAAGTTTGACTGTCCGGCCCTGCCAGGAACGCAGATAAGGGCAAAGCGACACACAGGCCCCGCATGACACACATAGATCACGATCAAACACTCTCTCTTCTAAAGCCTTAAGCCCTCCATTCATCATCTTTTCTCCTAACATGCGCTAAAGTCCTACGCTTTTACCTCATCTCAATTTTCGCTCTTCAGGCTGAAAGGAGGAGGCGTATTCATTGATCTTGATTGCCCACTGCCTGCAACTAAAACCACGAGATTCTTAACAGAAACATGCCGTAGAAGTCAACGAATTAAGAATAGTGGGAACAAATTACCCAGAAATTGAGCTGGATCATGAACTCTGAACACCTCCATAAAACAAAAGGTCCCCATTGAAACGCTTTCGCAATTTCAATGGGAACCCGATCCAATTATATGATATGGGACCTAATTTCAAAATAGCACTGTTGTGTACCTCTTACGCAGGATCCGTGCCGCCGGATTTTTCGTCGTGAAAAACGATGGTGGCCGAAGCTTTGAGGGATTCTATATACTCTTTGACTGCCTTATCTTTCTTTTGTGCAACAAGATAATTCGATATACGCTCGCTCACTTCAGAAAGCGGAACTTTCCTTGCCTCTTTGCGGTCAAGGACCTCAATGACATGATAGCCGAAGCTCGTTTCCACAACAGGCCCAATCTCACCAACCTTTTGGCTGAAAGCTGCTTCCTCAAAGGCGGGTACTGTTTGTCCACGGCCAAATACACCTAACATCCCACCCTTTGATTTACTCGGACAGTCAGACACCTCAGCCGCAATAGTCTCGAAGTTCTCTCCCTTCTTATCCACTAACTGCTTCCGAACTTCTTCAGCCTTTTCCCGCTTCAGGGCCTTGGCTGCTTTATCGTCATCCGGCTTGACCGCTATCAGGATATGTCTAACCTCTACGCTTTCCGGCATCTGAAACTTTTCCGGATTATCCGCGTAAAATGCCTCTATCTCTTTATCAGAGGGAACAGCGATATCAGCGACCTTCCCTTCTACCAACTTCTTAATCCTAAGATTTTTACCTACAGACTCCCGCAAATCCTTTTCTGTGAGACCGATACTCTTGAGATATTCCTCAAGCTTGACTTCAGGAGGCAAGGATCCTTTCAGTTGCGTCAAGGCCTCATCGATCTCCTCATTCTTTATAACGACATTCTGCTTTTCAACCTCCTCCGTTAACAGGGCCTCCGCAATCATACTGTCCAAGGCCCGCTGGTCCAACCGGTGTCGGATCTCTGTTAACTTCTCAGGAGGAAGCGTCTTTGCCTTGGGCCCTAACATCTCTGCGATTCTCTTATCAACCTCGGCCCTTGTGATATTAACATCATTAACCGTAACAAGTACGCCATCTTTTCCATCCTGTTGGTTTAACGCCCATCCGTTAAGGGCAAATGCCCCCACAATCAGGGTAAGAACAGAAATGGATATGCCCTTTGCCAATGTCAGTTTTCTCTTTTTCATAATCAGTTCCTTTCTAATAATTGATGACCTGTGTTGATAAATCCCTCAGCTCCTCACCAGCCTGACCCAATCTTTATTGACCCTATCGCCCCCTTCCCTGCATGTTAGTCGTTCAAACGTTCAAGGTTCAACGTTCAGAGTTCAGAGTTACCCTGCCTAATATTTTTTTCGTGTTATGGTTCTTCATTTTACCCAGTGGAAACAAACTACAGCAAGATTCTTTCCACAACCTTTCCTGAACATTACAGTTCGGTAAGGATTTACGTGATTCGAATTGAGGAATTTAAGAATTGAGGAATTCTTGTGACCGGAATTGAACGGGCGGATGGAGAGTTAGATAGAAAGGACAGAGGTTGGAAGTCGGAGATCGGAAGCCTTTTTTTGTTGCATCAAGCTGCATTGTGAACTATACTTAGATAGTGATGAACTATTTGTGGTTCAAATCATTGAATCGATTGGGGGCAGAAATGAAATCACTTACGATTCACGGTGTTGAAAAACCTCTCGCTGATCTGATTAAGGCCAAGGCCGAGTCGGAAGGGTTGAGCATCAATAAGACCATCAAAAAACTGTTAGAGGAATATCTTGGGGTAAAACCGCAACCTGAGAGGAAAAACCTCCTCGATTTCAAAGCCTTTTGCGGCTTGTGGACCAGGGATGATCTGGACGAATTCGAAAAGAAAACCCCAGATTTGAGGGAAATTGATGATGCGGACTGGCAATGAAAGCGATCATTCTGGATACTAATGCCTACACGCGGCTTCTGGCAGGTGATGAAAACGTACTTGATATCGTTGCCTCTGCCCAGACGGTGTACATGTCCATTTTTGTCTTAGGGGAACTCCATGCGGGCTTTAAGGGCGGCACCAAGGAGAATGAGAACCGTGACGTGTTGAAGAGATTTTTAACAAAGCCCTCGGTTAAAATCTTGAATGCCACGGCAGAAACCGCAGAGGTCTTTGGTTCTGTAAAAAACCACCTTTTGCGGGCCGGGACCCCGCTGCCCATCAATGATGTGTGGATTTCGTCGCACGGTATCGAAACCGGATCGATCATAGTCACTTATGACGCTCATTTTGACTTGGTCCCCGGTTTGAGACTGTGGAACCGGGGCATGTCCGTCAAAGATTGACATTGGGGAATTTTCTTCTTCTATTTCCCTGCAAAGGGAACTGACAATAATTCGATCAATTCCTCCCTTGAAAAGCTCTTCAGCACCCCGGGGTCCGTCTCTTTGACAATGTTGTCCATCAGGTTTCGCTTCTTCTGGATGATGGCGGATATTTTTTCCTCTAGGGTACCCTCTGTTACCAGCTTGAAGACATGCACGCCGCGTCTTTGCCCGATTCTGTGGACCCTGTCTGTTGCCTGGTCTTCCTTGGCAGCATTCCACCACCTGTCATAATGAATGACGATTGACGCGGCCACCAGATCAATACCCACGCCTCCGGCCCTGAGGCTTCCTAAATATACCCGGCAGTCAGGGTCATTGTTGAATCTGGATATTATTCCGCCTCTGTCCCGGCTTTTTCCGGTAAGGGTAACAAAGTCCACACCCTGTTTCTGCAGAAACATCTCCATGATCCCTATCATCCCCAAGAACTGGCTGTATACAACCACCTTTTGTCCGCTGTCGAGACTCTCTCTTAGGATTTCCTTAAACAGCTCCCACTTGCCCGACTGGTATTTCTCATAATCATCCATCCTCTCCTTCATCATGGCAGGATGATTGCAGATCTGTTTGAGCAGGTTGAGCAGGGCAAAGATGTGGATATAGGGGATGGTCTCCTTATCGTTCCGCAGGGACTGCAGCAACCCGCGTCCCCTTGAAGCAATTGCGTCCCTGTAAAGCTTTACCTGATCCTCGCTGAGTTCGCAGGTCCTGATATCTTCGATTTTTTCAGGAAGATCCTCAAGGACTGTCTCCTTCCTGCGACGAAGCGTAAAGGGTGATATGAGCCTGGTCAATCCCTCCTGTTTATCGCCGGCAGGATCAAACTCCATAGGCTTTACAAATCCGGTCTCAAAATCCTGGTCTGTCCCGAGATAGCCCGGGATTGTCAGGTCAAAGAGGGCCTTTAACTCCATCAACCTGTTCTCAATCGGTGTTCCGGTCAAGCCCAACTTCATATCCGCCTTAATCTCTTTTGCAGCCAAATAGGCCAGTGTCTGCGGGTTCTTGATGTACTGGATTTCGTCAAAAACGGCCAAAGCAAAGGGAATATTCTTCAACTTATCAATATCCCTTCTCAGGATCCCATAGGAGGTTAGCAATAAACTGCTTTTACCAACGGCGTCTTCAAAATCTCTCTGGCCCCCATGATACACAACTGGTTTCAGGCCCGGGGCGTGCTCGCCCATCTTATTGTTCCAGTGGCTCAAAACAGTGGTGGGGCAGACCACTAAGAAAGGACCAACTATCCTTTCATGCTCTCGCATGCAAACCATAAAGGACATGACTTCATGGGTCTTGCCCAGACCCATATCATCACACAAAAGCCCTCCGAATCCATTTTCAAAAAGAAAACGAATCCACTCCACTCCTAACTCCTGGTAAGGCCTGAGGGTTGAGGTTATCCCATTAAGTTTGGGTAGGGATGCGACAGGTTTCAGTTCAAGCATTCTCTTGAACAGGTCAACCTGTTTGCCATTTCCTGTCACGTCAATGGGACTCCTGACACCGGCCTTTACACGGAAAAGGTCCATTCGGGCAAGCCCGACCCCTTTTGATCTTGCCGATGATTTCTCCTCTTTATGCCGGTCCAGAACAGCATCAAGATTAGCCAGTTCAGGAGATTCACAATCAACCCAACCCCCGTCAGTACCGATGTAACGCTGGCCCTCCTTCTTGGCGCTCAGAATTTCAGCAAGAGAGATGAACCTGTTTCCAAAACCATATTTTACGGAAAGCCAGCACCAGTCTCTGTCCAAAGACTCAGGGCTGATCTCTATCCGGTCGAATTCTCTTATGATTTTAAGGGATTTCAGGTCCTCATCCACAAGGCGTTCAGTGTGCTCATCAACAAACTCATCAAAAAAGATAGGGACCTGGGACTTTTTAAGCACCATCTTCACCGGCGCCCTGAACTTCCTCTCTCCCCTCCCCTCTGGCTCCAATTCCGCAAGGATACCCATCTCCTTGATATATATGAGATCGCCATAGCGAAAGCGCTCCATGTCTTCTCTTTCAAAAAATCTTGACTCTCCGTCCTCCTGTATAAGCTGGATCAGAGGCCGGACCTCTATATCCAATTGGGTATACGAGCTGACCTTGAAAATCGATTTGAGCGGTATGGGGTGTATGGCCAGTTCATGTTGATTGGGAAGGAGGTCATCAAAAGCGGTGAGTAGCCTTTTTACCTTGATACGCGGAATTATCATGCGAAAGAGAGTTTCCTCTCCCCTCTTTTTGACAGAAACAGTGAACGATCCTGAGGTTTCCTCAATGGCAGGATGAAAGGTACAGGCGTCAGGTCCGAACTCCCGATATCCATGATAGGCAACCCGGTACCAGAAACTCTCCTCCATAACCTGCCGTCGTGTCTTAAAGCCCTTATCGTGCATCATGCGTTCATTCTCTGTGAGGGTCATGAGCGCAAGTCTCTGAAGAATCGTGCCCCTGCTGGGGATGGAATCCCCTTCAGGGACCTTGCCGCACCGCTCCAAGAATCTGGACCGGCCAGGCCCGTCTGCCATATAATAGAACATCTCCTCTCCAGAGGAACCGTACACCTTTATCACGCTTTTATCATCAGAACCCAGCGACTGCATCCGGACCGTCTCCGGCCGTTCCCTGCAGCCATCCGCCATGATCTCTGCACAACGGTACCAAATGCTTGATCTGAAATCATCTTCAAAGGTCTTTCCTCCGAACCTTTCGGTAACGGCCTTATTAGCCTTAACCAACTTCAGGATATGGGCGCAGGTGCGAGTAGCAGAAATAGAACAGGAGCAATATCTCTGCCTTAAACCGGTTGTTCCACCTTCCACAAGAATGGCTATCCCTGGTCTCCTGTCCGAGGGAGCCGGGAATAGCGCCAGACCCTGCCGGTGAAACTCGATCAGCCCAAAATCCGCTTCAGAAATGCCCGGATTGGCCCTTTTCCTTTTGCCAGTCTCTTTGGTTTTTGCTCTTCCTTTTCTTTCTTTCATTCGATGCTTTTGTCTTCCGAAAACCTGGAAATCAAAAATGTCTAAGATTGTTTATGAATGTATAGTGAGTTTAAGTTGTTTTAATTAAACACCACAACCACCGCAGAGATCGCAGTGACCGCAGAGTTTACGTTTTTATTGTTTCCTTTTGCTTCATTAATCGCCCGTCAGGGCTTGGTTCTGCCCAGATCCTGAGTCTTTCTTCCAGGATCTGGACAAAACCAAAAAAAGAGTCCTTTGCGATCTTCGCGTCTTGAGCGAAGCGGGCGGTGAAAAACATTCTCTCACTTACCCGCAATCCAAAATCGTGCCTGAATCATGCCAAGTCGTGATTGTCGTTCAGGCACTAAATACATCTCCGGCAGAACGTGACCGCAGCGACTTTCCCCTAAATGCAGTAGCAAATTTCTGCGCCCAGTTGACATACCAGATCACCATCGACTCTGCAACCCCGGAATCAACCACGGCCTCATGGAATTTCTTCCAAAACTTATTGATATTCTCCGATTTTTGTGTCATTTTAAAAACCTCTAAAACTCCGGCATCAGGCACAATAGGCATCCCGCTTTACGCCCTTCCCTGCCAAACCACTGTTGCATAGGCGAGGGATGCCGTTACGGAAACTTGCTAAATCAGGACTCATTGTACTACACAGAATATGCCACTATTTTCAAGTGCAGAATATGATAATATTGGATATCTGCTAATGCGTATACTATGTTATAGCGATTACAAAAAAATAGAATGAATTAGGTGGAAAAATGAATAATACAAAACATACAATTATAACTGGCGATTCACGAAAAATGATTGAGGTTGCGGACAGTTCGGTTCATCTCGTGATCACATCACCTCCGTACTGGCAATTGAAAGATTATGGAATGAATGAACAAATCGGATTTAACGATAGTTACGAAAATTACGTAAATAATTTAAATCTGGTTTGGAAAGAATGTTATCGCGTTTTAGATGATGGATGCAGACTCTGTATAAATATCGGGGATCAATTTGATCTTTCAGTTTAAAGTATTCCAATAAAAATCGAAATAATGAAGTTTCGTGAAAGTATTGATTTGTATCCTAATGAAACCGCCAGAAATTCAGAAAAACAATCATATTATACAAATTGCTGTTTCCAATGATTTGGATGATATTTTATAGATGACTGTATGAGAATTAATTTCGATGTTTTCTTTGTCACCTATCTCAGTACACCTTGTGGAAAATTCTCTGATTGCGTTGTTCGATAAGTATTGGTTTCCATTCTCCAGGAGCGCTACCAAATCAATTGTTTCTATTTTTTTTGAACGATTGTAGTGTAGACGGAAGGAGCTAAGACAATAATAAAGGTATTCTAAAACCTGATCAAATGGATCTTGCTTATTTTTAGCCAACTTTATCTCAATAAGTGCAAGCCTGTCTTGTGCATCTATGAGAACATCCACTTGGCGCTGGAAGCCCAGAACGAATTGATTGAAATACGATCCTTGTTTATAGAAGGAAGCAAGGAATTCGTAAAGATAGCCTTGACATCTCTTATTTAATAGAAGTACCTCCACACCTGCTTCGCTGACAGGCCGACGAAGCACAGAAACTGGAAAGACAGACTCAATATCAGGAGGAATTTGTGGTCGATTAGAGGAAATGGCATTCCCTAATCGCAGTGTTTTTTCTATGAGATAATTGCCTTCATTTGTAGTAAGGGGTGTTGCATTTACTTGTTTATTCGCAATGAGGGTGGCGATGATGTGTCTGTTCAAGACAAATGAGATCTTAGAAGCATCTCTTTCGTCTGAATAGAGCTTAACCATGGGCGTAGCTTTGGCCATTTCAGTTTTGAACCACACTCTATTTTTATAACGTGCATTACCTCGTCTGTCCCTACCATAGATGGGACTTCTGTCGACACATTGTTGGTCAGAAACAATTTCAAACGGGCCAAACACTACCCATTTGAGTCCGTCAAATAAAAAAGCTATGTCGCCTGCTTTGACATTTGCAAGCGAATTTGAAACTGAGGCGCCAAAGCAGCAGTGCTCAAGACATTCTTGAGTGAACTTAGTTGTAAAGAATACATGGTAGGTTCTCATATTATTCATTTGAAAGAATTAGTGAAGTTCAAAAACGACCAGGGTTAATTTCCACTTTTTCAAGTTATCGATGTGATTAATCTATTTGCACTTTGGAAGGGTAGAGAAATATCTGGCCATTAAACATGCTTATAGAAGCCTAGCAAAAAAACGGTGTGATTTCTAGAGATTTGTAGCGGAATTTTTATTTTTTTGCGAAATGTATAGTCTGCAATATCATCAGATATACTATATGATGTGCCAACAATCTAGGCCGGTTTGTATTCTCTAATTGCCTAATCATCTCAGTTAACTGTAGATGGAAGATTTCTAACGCTCTATATTGACTTAAGGGAGAAAGAACTCAAATGACTAAAACAGTAGAGATTTATATATACGATTTACAACCAAAAGCGAGGGCCAAATTGCTGGAAGCATTTGAAACAACGATTGAGGATGAAAACTGGGACACTTTCCCAATTGCAATAATTGAACGGGAATTAGATGATAGGTGATCTTAATAATGTATTTTCAGTTTAGAGGAGAAATTTTGGTAGAAATTTTGGGATGCAAGATAGAACCGGCACCAGATGAATGGGATAGAACATATGGGGTTGATTTTTATATAAAAGTGAATGGTAGTTTTATAGGAATCCAGATTAAACCAATTTCTTCCGGACAATCTATCAATCAATATCAATGGGTAGAAATGCATCGAAAAAATCATGAACGATTTAAAAACGATTTTGGAGGTCATGTCTTTTTCGTATATTCTGTCAAAGGTTCAGGGAAAAAGAAAAAGATTTACAATACAGATGTGATTGACAAAATCATTGAAGAAATAGACCGATTAACACACTGAAAAATAGCGAACAAGACGTTCAAGATTGACGGGCAGGAACGAGCGGTTTGCTCTAAACACCAGCTTCGTTTTACCAATTGCTACGATTTTACCGTGCCCCCTGCCCGCAACTTAACTCTGCGTTATTTGCCGCATAGACTAAAAGGTGGAAATATAACCGAATGATCGAAAAAGATTTTGAAATATCGTTTATTGCGGACCTTGCACTGCGCGAGAAACAGATTCAGCAAAACTACCGTCCGATTATTGCTGTTCATAAATGGTTTGCCAGACGTCCGGGTACGCTGTTTCGTGGACTGCTTTTGTCTGAATTCTCGGAAAGACCGCTTAGAGAGGTGTACTACAAGACGAACGATCTTTCAGGCCGCCATGTTGCTGATCCGTTTATGGGTGGGGGAACGCCGATTCTGGAGGCAAACCGTGTCGGATGCAATGTGATTGGATTTGACATCAACCCCATGTCTTATTGGATTGTCAAACAGGAAATTGAACATCTTAACCTGGATGATTATTCGGATGCAGCCAAGTTACTGCGCTCAACTCTTGAAAAGGAAATCGGGTATCTTTATCGAACACAATGCACTTTTTGTGGATCACATGATACCCACGTAAAATACTTCCTTTGGGTGAAAGTAATGCCATGCAAAAAATGCGGAAAGGAGATTGATCTCTTTCCCGGTTATCTGCTGTCGGCTGATTCCCGACATCCCAGAAACGTCTTTGTGTGTCCGGCTTGTGGAGAATTAGCCGAGACCGGAGATCGGAAGAAGCCCGGCAGATGTATTCATTGTTCTTTTGAACTGACCGCAGACGGCCCTGCAAAAAAAGGCCGTTGCAAATGCCCTGAATGCGGCGCTGACAACCATTTCCCAAATCCACATCTTGGGGCACCGACGCACCGCCTTTTTGCAATGGAATATCATTGCCCTAAATGCAAACCTTCTCATAAGGGCAGATTTTTTAAAAAGCCAGACGCTCAGGATATCGTAAAGGTTAAAGAGACCTCAAAACGCTTTTCCAGGATACGTTCAAAGTATATTCCTGAGGCTGAGATCCCAAGCGGTGACGAAACGAACCGTCTGCATCGCTGGGGATATACACATTACCGGGAAATGTTTAACGATCGGCAACTTCTCGGGCTGGAACTTTCTGCCCGAATTATTGCTGATACATTCAATGATCGGGTGCGTAATGCGTTGGCAACAAACCTTTCCGACTTGCTCCGTTATCAAAATATGTTGTGCCGCTATGACACAAGGGCACTAAAGTCTCTCGATATTTTCTCGGTTCACGGATTCCCGGTTGGGTTGATTCAATGCGAGTCAAACTTCCTTGGGATCATGGAACCAGGCCGAACTATGTGTATCGGCAGCGGCGGATGGGCTAACATCATTGAAAAGTTCAAGAAGGCTAAATCCTATTGTGACCACCCTTTTGAAGTTAGGTTTCAAGGGCGCGCAAAGAAAATAATCCCTATCAAAGGTGAATGGATCGGAGATCACTTAAACGGTGGTGACACCGAACCAGCGAGAGTCGTTAATATCTCATGCCAAGACGCTGCGTCTTCCAATCTGCCGGATGGTTTTCTGGACGCCGTCTTTACGGATCCTCCCTATTTCGCCAATGTTCAGTATGCTGAACTCATGGATTTTTGTTACGTCTGGCTGAAAAAATTGGTTGGCCAGAAGTTCCCTGCATTCAGTGCCGTTTCTACACGCACACCTGATGAATTGACCGGCAATGTAGACATGGGGCGGGGACTCGATCATTTCACACGAGGAATTTCTGCTGTATTTCAAAAAATGTCGAAGGCACTAAAACCCGGCGCACCCCTGGCATTCACTTATCATCACAATACAATCGAAGCGTATTACCCCGTGGCGGTGGCGCTCCTTGATGCAGGTCTGACCTGTTCTGCATCGCTTCCCTGTCCTGGCGAAATGGGTGCATCCATTCATATCAATGGGACCGGCTCATCCGTAATCGACACCATCTTTGTTTGCCGGACAACAGGCGTCATGCAGCGAAAATGGATAGCGGATTCGCCACATGAGCTTGCCGGAATTATAGGAAAAGACTTAAACCATCTCAAGGCCGGAAATGTCAAACCGACTCGTGGCGACATCAGATGTGTTACCTATGGGCATCTAATCCGGTTGGCGACCTGGTCCTTGCGACTTAACTGGAATAAGAACAAACCAACAACATCACGTATCGAAAAAGTGGCAGACTGGCTCCAACGCTTCGGTGGTTGGGCCGAGGTCGAAAAATGCATGGAGCACGTTAAAAGAGAAACGACAGAGGATATGCCGTTGTTTTCTGTGCATGAGAGCGATGCAAATTATGGAGATGAATATGCCGACGTTCCCTTTTGAAGTTACCCTGGAAGAAATTCTCAGAGATCCGGAAAACTATGTTGATTCTGTGTTTTCATGCCTGGAATCGGAATTCCTCGTTATGCCCAAAGGGGCAGGATTTGTGGAATACCCTGTTTTCGAACGTGGTTATGAAGCATTGAAAGCAGCCACAGATGGATTTTCCATTCTTGATCCTGACAAGGTTTACCCTGTGACAGTTTTCAGTCCTATTTCGATTGTGGTTCTGCGAACCATACTTGGTTTTACACCTCCGGAGTGGGGCTATGTAACTATGCAAAGAACCGGCGTGCAGGTTACACAGGGCTTTGTGCGTTCTCTGGATCGGAAGGTCCGAATGGCGCCTGAAACGGAACTCAAGACAAACGGAGTTACGAAGGAACGACTTGAGGCGATGGTTCAAACCGCGTGTCAATTGCTATCGGCCAGTGCTCCCGAAGTAGACATTGATCAATTGCACCGGTTGAACAAGGCCGATACAAAACAGGGTGTTTCCAGCATCAAGAATCTATCTCGAATAGGTGCTCCCTATGCCATGCTGTTGTATGAACGGTTGCTTGGAAGGCCTTTTGCCGGACATCGTGACTCCGTTAGCGAGATTATTGGCGACAGCTTAGAGTCTGCCATCGAGGATGTTCTCTCCAAAGCGGGCATTAGTTTCCGTAAAACCAAACGAGCGGAACGAATCGAAGGTTTCGACCAAACGCCGGATTTTATCATACCCAGTGAATTCAATCCGCAAATTGTCATAGAGGCAAAGATTACAGAAGACGATGGCACAGCGCGTGATAAGGTGACACGCATTCAACATCTTGGTGAATTGAGCCTTGCCGGAAGATCCGAAGATAACCCAAAATACGAAGTTATTGCTTGTATCGGTGGACGTGGCTTCGGTGTCCGCAGGGAGGATATGAAAAAGATGATCCTTGCAACGAGGGGCAAGGTGTTTACTGCGAAAACTTTGGATCGTCTTGTTGAATGTACCCGATTAAGAGAATTTAAGGCAAATCAATAGAAAGGCCTAACGGGCGCTCCACCTGACCACTATGCCGCTACGCTCTATAGCGGAAGGTAGGCGTAGTCGTTCGTTGCCTCATAGATATCCACATTCTGAGGGGTAAAGAAATCGCTTGAATCGGACTATCCGGGCTCAGAGACCCCGGCGTTACGCCCGATTCATGGCTTCGCCACCGGGATTTCAAAGCCAGCCCAACCGGCAGAGCCGTAAGGATTCTGGGCACAGAGGGTAAGGGTTTCCATTTTGGACTAAACATCATTTTGTTTGTTAAATCCGGAAAAGGAGGGCATTATGAAATTGGAAATTATTTCAAGAAAGCCAGAAGGTGTTTCTCGTGAAGTACCAATCCTTTTTGTTCATGGTGCATGGCATGGAGCATGGTGCTGGGAAAAAAACTTTATGCCCTACTTTGCTGAAAATGGCTATACCTCTTATGCGTTGAGTTTACGGGGGCATGGAAATAGTGAAAGACCTGCACATTTCCGCTGGATGCGCATCGCTGATTATGTGGAAGATTTGGCACAAGTGGTGGACCAACTACCTGAAGACCCGGTGATAGTTGGGCATTCAATGGGCGGTCTGGTTGTTCAGAAATATTTGGAGGAACATACTGCGCCCACGGCCGTATTGCTGGCTTCCGTTCCCGTCAAAGGCGTGTTGCGAACGACCCTTCGGATTGCCCTTCGTCACCCGCTGGTTTTTTTGAAAGCCAACCTCACCTGGAGCCTATATCCGATAATCGGGAAGCCGAGACTTACCCGGGAGGCCTTTTTCTCTATGGATACCCTCCCTGATACGCTAAATGGGTATTTTAGTCTTATGCAGGATGAGTCCTATCTCGCTTTTTTAGACATGATGTTTTTCAAACTACCGAATCCTGAAAAGGTCTCAACGGAATTGCTAATCATTGGCGCAGAGAACGATAACATATTCCATCCTGATGAAATACAAGCGACTGCGGCAGCATATGACAAAAAGCCTGAGATCTTCAAAGGGATGGCACATGATATGATGTTGGAGGATGGATGGCAAACTGTAGCAGATCGAATACTCGAGTGGCTTCATGAAAAAGACATATGATTCAAAACAGTACCAATGCTTGAAATCCTATGTCGCCGAATCAGCCAATACACCTGGTCCCAAAAGCTGGCCCCATAAACAACTTTAAGGATTAGACAGATATTCTCTTTCTTGACATTATGTGGAAAGTTTTGGCGCAGGTGACCGCCAGTTAGCATGCCGAGGATACTATTTATGACTCCATCATTGACAAAGATGAGTCTAACGGAAGGCACAGTATACTTAGCTGCCCGCGACAACGATCTCGCACGCCTCCTCGTGGCCGATGGTGTACCGCCCCTTTGGGAAAGAAAGCCCTGTTTTTCGACATTGATCCACATTATTCTTGAACAGCAGGTGTCTCTTGCATCAGCTAAAGCTATGTACCGTCGACTAATCGATAGCTTGGTACCATTTACACCAGATCGTTTTTTGGAATTGGGTTCATCATATCTGAGTTCGCTGGGTGTCACTCGACAGAAAGCAGCGTATTGCATTAATCTTGCCGAGGCAATTCTTGGGGACCGACTTGATCTAAGAGCCGTATCCAGAATGGATGACTTTGCTGTTGTTGACACACTTACTCGAATCAAAGGCATCGGTCCCTGGACCGCAGGTATCTATCTCTTGATGGCCCTGCGCAGGCCAGATGTCTGGCCCTCTGGGGACATTGCGCTGACAAATACAGTACGAAAGGTGAAGGGCCTTCATGAGTATCCATCTCCATCTACACTATCCAGAGTTGCTGAGACCTGGCGTCCTTTTCGGTCAGTTGCGGCGAGAATGCTGTGGCATCACTACTTGTCGAACAAGACTCAAGTTGTATCGGAGGCACGCTGACAACGCTATTCACCAAATGAACTATGTGTGACGCCGCTTGCGACGCAAGGGTTGCGCCACCAGTCCGCTGGTGATGCCACGAGGTTGGCGGAATAAGCAGGAATCAAGAAAAAATTGTGAGGAAAGCCCTATGAGCTTAGAAAAAGAGTCTTATGAAAGAATTATTGAGAACCTCCATGACGGTTTATATCTTGTGGACCGAGATAGGGTCATAACATACTGGAATAAGGCTGCCGAACAGATTTCCGGATTCACTGCTGATGAGGTTGTTGGTCAATCCTGTTCTGATAATATACTCACCCACGTCGATGGTGAAGGCAATAGTCTTTGCACCGGGATGTGCCCTCTTGCCGCAACCATTGCAGATGAAAAGCCTCGCGAAGCTGAAGTATACATGCACCACAAGGATGGTCACAGAATACCGGTTTCTATTCGTGTCAGTACATTAACCGACAGAGATGGTAATACAATCGGTGGGATAGAATTATTTACAGATATCAGCAATCAGGCAGCCAATGAATTGAGGGTAAAAGAACTTGAAAAGTTGGCTCTTCTTGACAACCTTACTCAATTAGCAAACAGAAACTATATTGAGGGAGAAATCAAAAGCAGATTCGAAGAGAAAAAACGTTTCAACGTACCATTTGGTATTTTCTTCATAGATATTGACCATTTCAAGAAATTTAATGACACTTATGGTCATGATGTGGGGGATGATGTTCTTAAATTTATTGCGAATACTTTTGTTGCCAACGCCAGACCATTTGACCTCTATGGACGCTGGGGGGGAGAAGAGTTTATTGGCATTATACGTAACATAAAAGGCCAAGACCTTGAGGAACTGGGGAACAGGCTTCGTTTACTGATAGAAAATTCATACATAATTCATGAGAACGAAAAGCTATGTGTCACAATTTCAATTGGAGCCACACTCGTTAACGAAAAAGACACTATTGACAGCCTCATAAAAAGAGCCGATACTCTTTTGTATAAAAGCAAAGCAGCAGGAAGAAATTGTTTGACAATAGGTTGAATAATATCGCCGAACCAATCAATGCCCTTGACCCCAAGGAGCGCTGTTTTTCAAGCTTCCCAAGTTGGCTTTTTAAGGTGTATTTCCCAATACCCGGTCCCCTTGGGGCAAGTGGTTTCAATCGTTATATGGTTTTGAATTTAATGAAAAAAAAAGGAGGTAAATCATGGCCAATTTTTTGTTTGTGTTAAGTCAGGATGACAATGAAAAGGCGACCAGGTGTTTTCAATTCGCCAAAATTGCTCATTCAAAAGGACACGGTGTCAATGTTTTCATGATAGACGGCGGTGTATTGTGGGCAAATAATGAAAGAGATTTTACACAGAAAACGGGAACAGGTGATTGCCCAAATGATTATTTGCCCTATTTGGTAGAAAATGAAGTTCCGATTGGCGTCTGAATCCCCTGTGCCAAAAACCGTCAGGTTGACGAGTCAAAATTCTTTTCAAACATGGTTTTAGACGGTGCCCCACACCTGATAGATTTGGCTGCAGAAGCCAAAGTTTTTAATTTCTAAGAATGGTGTTTATCTGTTTTGTTTTCTAACAAATAGAATTTTTCCATGGGGTTAACACGGATATTGCCATATAAGGTTTCGGGGGCAGGCCCTGAAGTGCCCCTTATACCTCGAAAATCTTCTGCTCTAATGGGGTAAGGACCTCAAACCCGTCCTTGGTTACCACGACCGTGTTTTCGATCCCTACCGAGCCTTCCCCGGGGAAAACGATCTTTGGCTCCAGAGCGAATGTCATTCCCTCCTCCAATGGGTATGACTGCCCCTTTGCAAGGAAGGGAAGTTCGTTGAGTTCCAGCCCGATGCCATGGCCTATGAAGCGGGTTTGGAGTCCGGGCGGCCCTAAATAGCTCTCTTTATAACCTAATTTTTCTGCTAATTTGAGAGTGTCCATGAAAAGTGCCTCACAGTCTGCCCCCGGCCGGGTCTGATCTAAGACCGCATCGTGGATTTCCCGACAGGCCTTGTAGGCATTCATAAATTTCTTCTCCATCCGACCGATAGAAAACATCCGTGTCTCATCGGCCTGATACCCCTGATAGCATGTCCCGAAATCCACAAGGATCGGCTCATGGGCCTTCATGGGCCTGCGACTTGCCCCCACCGGAAAGGCAGGCGAGAGACCCAGACCTCCCATGGGAGAATCTGTCTGACTCACGATGCCCCCTGCAGGACCGCTCAGCAGATGCCATGAGTATGCCTCATAGTTGAGGGCCCTTACCCTGAGAAGCCCCTCATGGCCGTAGCTCTTGGCCGCTGCCTCGAGGAGGCCGGCAAACTCGATTTCGCTCATACCCTCTCTTAGTATCCTGGCCCCTTCGTGATACACCTTCCTTCCGATCTCGCCGGCCGCCCTCATAAGATCAATCTCAAAAGGAGATTTGATTTTTCGCACATCCCGGATTAATTCGGAAGCGTCCACCAGCTTAGCGCCCGAAAAGATATCCTGGTACCTGAAGTATTCCCGGACCGGAAGAACATCTAATTCAAGCCCCAAGGTTAACGGGAGCCTGCCCCGATGTTCCTGTATCAGAGATGGAAGTTCGCGCATGGACTTTATAGGTACCACATCTTCTAATGGAGACTCTACCTTAGCCCGCTCCAATTCCCTCTTTATCATAAGAATGGGCCTTCCCTCTAACGGGACGAAGAGATATCCGTCCTGGGTGGTCCCGGAAAAGTAGTAGCGGTCCATTTTTTCAACCACTAAAACCCCCTCCACCCCTTCCCTGTTCATGCCGACCTTCAGTTTATTCAGCCGGCCTTCCAACTCCTCTTGAGGCGTGTAACGGAAACCAAGAGATTTACTCAATTCCGCTAATTCACCTCTAACCCAATTACCGTAATCCATAAATCCTCCCCTTATGTCTATGTGCAAGCGTCGATGCAGACGAATCTACTTTTCTAAACCGCGGCATAACATGAACCGATCTCATATGGATAAATGAAAAGTCAAGTGATTTCGCTTCAAAGCCCCTCTTGAATCCTTTGTCTCGCCGAATTTTTCATCCTCCTACGCGATTTCTACAGTAACCTGAAGGATTCGGGCGTTTTTTTGGGCATCAGGATTTGACAAAGAGCGAAACAGGGGGTATGTGTATTTTCTCTTGATCAATATGCTCAGTGCCCTTTCTTTCTATCCCTACTGGAGGTTTTGTAGAATAACCTGTTAACCATCTGGACCCGCCTGTCAAAGATGCCGCGGTGCGGTGCCCCTGGCGGTCAGGGATGCTAAAATTTACGAACAATTGCTTAAAATAAAGTCACAAAGTTCCTTAATTTGAGTCACTTTAGTTTACTTATGGCTGGTTTACTGAGCAATTACTGAAAGGATTTATTATGAACATCGGAAAGCTTTTGAGCAGACACGCCCGCTATCAACCCGACAAGTTGGCCCTCATTTTTGAGGATAACCGGCTTACCTATAAGGAATACAATCAGAGTGTAAACCGTCTGGCAAATGCCATGCTTGATATGGGGATAAAAATGGGCGATAAAATCGCCACATTGCTTCCCAACTGTATGGAACTGCTCGAGACCTATTGGGCAGTGGCCAAGATTGGGGCGGTGGTTGTACCGATGAGCACGCTGCTCTTGAGAAAGGGGCTCTTATCTCTATTAAGGGATTCCGACACAGTGATGGTTATTACCAACTCCGGTTTTGTTGAAACATTAAACGAGATCAGAGGGGATCTTCCGGCAATCTCATCGGAGAACTATATCCTGACCGACAGCTCCGACACGCCCGGTTACCGGGATTATCACGCCTTGAAAGCAGCCTCAGATGATCTTGACCCCAAAGGCATCGAGATCTCGGATGATGATATCTATAACATTATCTACAGCAGCGGAACCACCGGCCAACCCAAGGGTATTGTGCTCAGTCATTATATACGATCAATGTACTGCACCCTCTTTTCTTCCACCTTCCGCATGACGCCCGAGAGTGTCATACTCCATTCCGGGGCGATGGTATTTAACGGGGCCTTTGTCACGCTCATGGCCTCCATGTTTGTCGGGGCCACCTATATCCTTCATCGGCAATTTGATACAGAGGCATTTATCGAGACTGTCAAGGGAGAAAATGTGACGCACGTCATGATGGTCCCGGCCCAGATTGTGGCAATCCTTCATTCTCCAAACTTTTCAGGCGCGGCCCTTTCATCCCTTGAGATGATATGTTCTGTTGGGGCGCCTCTGCATAAGGAACATAAGGAGGAATTAATTAAGCATGTACCCAACAGGCTTTATGAACTCTACGGTCTTACGGAAGGTTTTCTGACCATCTTAGACAGAAACGATTATGAGTCTAAAACAGGTTCGGTAGGGGTGCCTACCTCCTTCTTTGAGATGAGGATCGAGGATGAAAATAAGAATGAGGTCCCGGTGGGAGAGGTTGGCGAGATCGTGGGTCGCGGTCCGACCCTGATGGTGGAGTATTACAAACGCCCGGACCTTACGGAACAGGCCGTTATTGACGGATGGCTCTACACGGGAGATATGGGGTATGTTGATGAAGAGGGGTTCCTCTATCTCGTGGATCGGAAAAAGGACATGATTATATCCGGGGGTGTAAATGTATATCCCAGGGATATAGAAGAGATCGTTGTTCAGCACCCGGACGTGCTGGAGGCTGCGGTATTCGGGATCCCGAGTGAAAAATGGGGAGAGACCCCTGTTGCCGCGGTCACC